>Ga0182010_10001156_pt1 | contig 14164 bp, 13 predicted proteins | sample 611E1MmetaG_FD_120488 | JGI IMG/M metagenome (GOLD analysis project Ga0182010, IMG submission 120488) | Permafrost microbial communities from Stordalen Mire, Sweden - 611E1M metaG | ecosystem: Environmental > Terrestrial > Soil > Wetlands > Permafrost | place: Sweden: Stordalen | collected...
ATTTCAATTCACGGTTTCCATGATATCAAGGCATGACAGGCAATTATGTTGCATTTACAATAGGCACGATAATGTTAGAATATAGCCCACAGTTAGCATAATATTGTTCCGCAAACCCTTAGTCGGTAAATACTACTTTCATGTGCTGACTTAGAATTCAATTCGTGATCTTCTTAACAATAATAGTCAAGATTTCTGCCTTTCTGCATTTATTCTATCGTCAAAACTTTTGATCTAAGTCATCACATCCTTAACGAGCGTGCCACCCAAAACATCCTGAACACGTGAGATGCAGTGATTTGCAATCATCAACCTGAGCGTTCCCTTTTCCTTTGCTTTCTAGCGGCCTCTTTGTTAATCTCGTCCTTCGTGGGCTTCGCCACGTCCGCCGCGCTCATGTTCGCCTTGTTCTTCCCGCTTAGGCTCGCCATGACCTACGCGGCCGTCCCAATGCTTTTCCTTCTCCCATTGTTTCCAGTTCTTTTGTACGTCTCCGTAGTGTATCCGTTCATGTCCAGGCGATAGACGATGACGATAGTCCTGTGGCAATGCTCTTAATCCGCTTGGAATACTCCTCGACTCTACGTTACGCCACGGCCCTTTATAGTCCTTGGATCTGTACCAATGCCCTTCATAAGGACGCCACCAATAGCCTTGATAAAACAAAAAATCCGCATCAATGTCAGGGACCATATAAACATACGTTCCAGGTATCACAACCACGTCAGGAGGTGCAACAAACCTGATGGCGGGGAGACTTATATTCACATTTACCCCCGCCTCACTTTGGGTTGCAGCTCCTGTTAAGACTAAAACCAGTGCACCAACAACCAATAAACACGACGTTCTAAAGTTACTTAACATTTTTTCTCCTATCTTAAATGGTCATACTCTTTTTGATGGCACCTTCCGCATCAAAAGGCCTTCCAGTCCTTCGCTTCATCTAATCAGTGGACGGCCGATGGTCAGAATGCAGGGATTCCCAACCGCCGCCAAGTGCCTTGTAGAGAGTGATGAGATCAACTGTGACATTACGTTCGCTTTGCACTAATGCGTCTTCAGAGGCGTAAAGTGAACGCTGTGCATTGAGAACATTCAAGAAATCGATCTGCCCCTCGGTGTAAAGCTGTAAGGACAAATCCACAGCCCTTCGGTTGGCAATCACAACGTCATTGAGCGACTTGCAATGCTCTTGCTCATTCTTAAATGCAATTAAAGCATTCTCGACATCCTGAAATGCTAGTAGGACCGTCTTCTGGTACATGAGGAATGCTTGGTCACGCATCGCCTCCTGCAAATGCACGTTAGATATAACAGCCCCGCCCTGAAAAAGCGGCCAATTCACTGACGGACCGAAGGCGAAAGCGCGGCCGGCATCGGTCCACCAAGTGCGAAGCAGATTACTATGCCAGTCAGCTGTGCCAGTCAGCGAAAAAGACGGGAAAAGCTGTGCTACAGCTACACCTATCTGCGCAGTAGCGGCGTGGAGCTGCGCCTCGGACTCGCGGATGTCAGGTCGGCGGCGCAGCAATTCCGACGGTAGACCGACGGGGATTTTAGCAGGCACCCTCGGAATGCTGTTTACAGGTGATAATTCCCCGAGCAAAGCCGCGGGCGGCTGTGCCAACAGTACACTTATAGCATAAATAGATTGCTGTGAAGCCGTTTCAAAGACCGGTATCTGAGATTCCGTCATGGCAACATCAGAGTCGGCGTTGGCAGTATCGAGAGCACTAGCGAACCCAACGGCCAGTCGTTTATGGGTAATCTCAGCAGTATGTCGCTGGGATTTAAGATTGTTTTGTGCGATCACAATCTCCTGCTGGTAACCACGGAGCTGGATGTAATTAAGAGCCACTTCGGCAATGAGGCTGACTTGGACGTCCCGTATGTTCTCGATTGCGCCCTGAATATTGGCTTCGGCCGATTCGACGTTCCGACGCATGCCGCCGAATAGGTCGAGTTCCCACACAGCATCCAAACCTGCCTCATAAAGATTTTGCTGTAGATTGTCGGGCACAGTCCCGGCCGTGTGAAATCGCTGGTAATTGCCTGATGCGGTAACAGACGGCCAAAGCCCCCCAATAGTTATACCACGCAAGGCACGTGCTTGGCGCAAGCGCAAGACAGCAATTTGCAGGTCGAAGTTAGTTCTAATCGCTTCTTCAACCAGTTCATTCAATATGGGGTCGTTAAACTGCTTCCACCAGTCGGTTAGGTCAGCGGGTTGATCAGTGGCCACAGACGGTTGATCTGTGGGAATCGTTGACACCCCGGTCCATGAAGAGGGGCTCATTGTTGGCTTGGGCGGGTGATATTCCGGCCCGACCATACATCCACCGATTAGCGTCACGACCAACCCGGCGATAACCAAGATTGCAGCAGAATGCCATTGCTTATCCACACTCATCCTTGCGACCTCACTCATACCTAAGAGCATCGATGGGATCAAGTCGGGAAGCTTTCCATGCCGGATAGAAACCAAAAATAACCCCTACGCTGGCCGACACGAACACTGAAACCACGATCGCACCAACCGAGGCTGCTGTCGGCCAATGCAGCACCGACGTTACGATATACGAAGCGCTGCGTCCCAGCATTATACCCATAGTGCCACCTATGAGACACAGTACTACAGCTTCCGTTAAGAACTGCCTCAGGATGTCGGACGGCGCCGCACCAACGGCCATGCGCAAGCCGATTTCGCGCGTCCGTTCAGTGACCGAAACGAGCATGATGTTCATTATGCCGATACCACCGACAACGAGAGATATCATTGCAACACATAATAGAAGTTTGGTTATCAACTCCGTTGTAGAACTCATCGCCTTGGTAATCTCGGTCATGTCTCGTATATTGAAATCATCCGGATCTGGGATTAGAAGGTGATGGCGTTCGCGAAGAAGCACGGTCATCTGCTGCATTGCAGAAGGAATCTGGCTGGCAGATTGGGCGGCTGTCAATATCTGGTCCACATTCGTAAACCGGATAGGCTGTGGCGTGTCGGTTTGCTCTGTGGAAGAGGCAACGGGGTAGAGGTTTTGTTGGAGATTGGGATAAATCTGACTGAGCGTATTGACCTCATTGCTATTCCCCGTATTAGTATTGCTCTGGTTGGCAGCGGAAAGCGACGAAGCCACCACGCGGTATTTGATTGTCGTCCATGGGGCCAACAGGATATCGTCCTGATCCATACCCATCATATTCGCTCCTTTTGCACGCAATACACCAACGACCTTGAAAGCTACATTTCGGATTCGAATTTCTTTACCTATGGGGGATTCTTCTCCGAACAGCTGTCTTACGATTGTTCGCCCGATTATGCAAACTTTATTTGCATTACGGACGTCGTGTTCGGTGAACGCTTCACCATTTTCCAGGTCAGTCCAGTCCCGAATGTCAAGGAATGCCGGAGTAGTGCCATACAGATAAGTCGGGACGTAGTTGCGGTTGCCAAATATCAACTGTGTCCGGGCACGTACTATTGGGGCCACACTGCGAACGGCGGGGCACTCTTCAATAATTGCATCCGCGTCCTGTGGCGTCAACGTCATTAGGCTGCCAAATCCAAAATTGATGCCCCCGGTATTGGCGGCCCCTGGAATTACCACCAGCGTATTAGCGCCCATGCTTGCCATAGTGCGCTGAATAGCGATAGACGCGCCGTTGCCTATCTCCGTCATTGTGATAACCGCCGCGACGCCTATGACTATGCCAAGCGTGGTAAGCATTGTCCGCATTACATTGCGTCGAAGGGCGTTCAGGGAAGTTTTGAGGATGCCATACCGATGCATATGTTATCCGCAGGTTTTCATATGCTGAGACTTTGTTCTATCAGTCCGTCCTTGATGTAAACGGTCCGCCTTGCATGTTGTGCGACACCCGGATCGTGGGTGACAATGAGGATAGTAATGCCATCGGAGCTGTTAAGCTGTTGCAACATCTGCAAGAGTTCCGCATTAGTGCGTGAATCAAGGTTACCAGTAGGCTCATCGGCAAGGAGTACCTGGGGATGGTTAATCAGCGACCGTGCTATAGCCACCCGCTGCTGCTGTCCGCCTGAAAGCTGAGACGGTAGGTGATCAAGGCGGTCGGCCAAACCAACTTTTTCCAGCAATGATACGGCACGCTGCTTTTTTTGATTATCAGTGAGGTTCTCCCTCGAATAGATCAATGGCATCATAACGTTCTCCAGCGCCGAGGTACGGGGCAGCAGATTGAAAGTTTGGAAAACGAAACCAATCATACGGTTTCTCAGCCTTGCACGCTCACTTGCATTAAGCTTCGAAATTTCTCTACCGTCAAGCCAGTATGCTCCTGCAGTTGGACGGTCTAGACAGCCAACTATGTTCATAAGAGTACTTTTGCCTGAGCCGCTTGAGCCCATCAATGCTACGAATTCTCCGCGCGATACATTCAACGACACTCCCATAAGAACTGGCAGATCAACTTCGCCGAGGCGATAAGTCTTACGAATGTCGTGTAGTTCGATCAAATCCATGACAATCTTAGCGCTTCCCCCGGCCCATTTGAGGTGTGAATGGATTACGTTCCACCCCGGAACTACCCTTGCTTTCAGGCGTCACTTCTCCGACAACGGCTGTCAGTCCCTCGGCTAAATCCTTGCCTTCGACTTCGGTTACTGTGCCGTCAGTCATCCCGACAATAACATGGATAGGCTTTACATATTTGCCTTGTTCTACCCAAATAGTCCCCCTTATCTGCGTAGCGCTACCAGCGCCACGCTCTCTTTCCCTGTCTGAACCCGATGGCCCGGCATGAGTTCGGTCTTTGTGCCTGGCTTCCGGAGCGATCTGGCTTGGTAGAGCGGACCATCGCAACGCCGCATTTGGAACTAGCAGGACGCCGTCCCTTCGGCCGATCTTGAACTTTGCATTGGCAGTCAGGTAGGGCAACAATTTACCATCCTCGTTTTTTGTATTAACCTCAACAGTATACGTCACAACATTCTGCGTCATAGTAGCGTTAAGTCTGATCTTACCGACCTGCCCATGGAATACCCGGTTAGGCAAGGCGTCCACAGCAAATGTCACCGGCTGATTTATCGAAATGAGGCCAATATCGGCTTCATTAACCGAAAGCCAAACCTGAATGTGCTTTAAGTCTTTTGCAATGAGGAACAGGCTCGTGGCAGACATGCTCGACACAACGGTCTGACCAATATTTACGCGCCGATCAATAATCACACCTCTGACCGGCGACTTGATTGTACAGTAACCCAGGTTCACCTGCGCGCTGTCGAGGCCTGCCTTCGCTTGCTCCACTGATGCCTTCGTTTGTTCTACTGATGCCTCAGCGGCTGCCAGATTGGCCTTACCGACCTCATAATTGGCTTGATACTGGTCATAGGCGCTTTTTGCCAGTGCTTCAGATGGGCCAAGCTTCTGAGCCCTGTCCCAGTCTTGCTGTGCCTGGAGTAATTTCGCCTTCATCTGTAGGACATTGGCTTCAGCGCTGAGCTTGTTGGCTTTGGCCTGCTGCAACTGAGCTCTGGCAGATTTCACAGCAGCTGAATAAAGCGAATCATCGATTTTCGCCAAGACTGTGCCAGCTTCAACAGGCGAACCGTAATCGATCATCTTCCCATCTTTATCTTTACCAAAGGTGCTAATTATGCCAGAAACTTGAGCGCCGACATCCACCACTTCCTCCGGTTCTACTGTACCCGTTGCGCTGATAGTAGCCTCAAGATCACCCCGTGTAACCGCCACTGTGCGAAAAATAGGCGATTTGTCACCTTTGGCACTAAACCACCAAGCACCCGCACAGATCATAGACAGTACTGTAACTATTAGAATTACGGTTCTAATTTTTAGTCGCATGCGCATTGGTCTAGTAAGTAGACGTCAGAGAAAGGATAAAGGTTACAACTAACCAACAATTATGTTTCAAGAAGTCCACTAGATCCGTCACAGGTGAAAGCCGTTCGAGTTTAAAACTAGATTAAAGACTGAAAAGCAATATGCTGACCTTGTGCGTTCACGTTACGTACATCAGCTTCTGACTATAGCAGACGGTTGGTCCTTCAGGGGCGACGGGTTCCCGCTTAATCTGGGGAAGTCGATGTTACTCGTCGTTTTCAGCCCTTATATTGCTTAACGCGTATATATTTGTACGCCGATAAATCTAGTGGCTTGCCTAACCCAATTCTTCGCATAAGGCGACAAAAAGAGCAACAGTGTCCTAAAAGCACTGCGCACAGCCTGAAAAGAGCCAATGCGTGCCTGATAGTATTTCGTACCGGCCGAAGGTACTTGCAAGTAATTGAAAGCAGTTGCGTGTCTTTTGCTTTCCACGACGGTCGCTGTAGGCGATCTCTTCATATCGTGCTTGATTATGAATCGTCACATTGTGAGGTCTATGGCCTGTCTTTATATGCATAAAAACTCATATGCTAATCCAGCAATTGCGACCACGGCAAACATTAAAAGGGCTATTACGCTACTGCTCAACTTCTTCATGTGAGAGGCACCTTTCTCAAGGAGCAGGATAGTTAGCGCTAGTGTGAGGTTGCTATAAGCGAGCAGGATTATTCTGTTGATAACGATCGAAATATCCAGTGCTGCCGGCACTACAGCTATTACGCGGTTTTTTATTTGAATAATTATTGCATTCATACCATCATCACCTTTTAATAATAATGACTGCTGGATAGTGCAAAAGGTTACAATTTACATTAGAGATTACATCGTGACAATGATAAAATAGCTGTGACCTACCAACCCTTGACTCAACCGCAATGAAGAGGAGTCAGTTGACGACATCTACAAAGATTGGCCTATAAAGCAAGGCTCTCCCTCCATTAAATTTGCCGCCGCCAAACTGTAACCTTTCTCTGATCTTTTTCGTCTTCCTTATATCGTGCATCCAAAAAGGAGGAAGTGAAAAAGAAAAAATGAGATGCTTGGCAGCATTGACTGCAGCTATTTCGCTCGAAATATTGCTCGGAGGTAGCACTATCCAAATGTGAATGCAGAAGTGGGCAGGACGAAAACCAGAAACCGAATGAGTAATGTACTGCTACATAGTTATCTAGGGATAACTAGCTGATAACAAAGGCATAGTGTATGAAGCTATTCCCACGTATAAATGTTGTCTGAAGCTCGAAAGGATTCTAAGCTATGGAAAAGAAACCAGCTGAAGCGTCAGCACCTCAGGCGGATCAACATAACGAAAATTCTTCTCACTTTGAAGGTGCCGTTATCCTCGTTGTTGATGATGAGCCATTGCAGAGGGATATTCTCAAAGTGATCCTTTCCGATGAGGGGTATCAGACACAGGTTGCCGCGTCTGCGGAAGAGGCACTAATAATTACCCGAACATTAAAGCCAGATGTCGTTTTAACCGATCTTCGCATGTACAAGATGGATGGCATAGAGCTTATGGAAAAACTCAGATCACAAACAGATGCACCAGAAGTGATAATTATGTCAGCCTTTGGCACACCCGTAATAATAGAGAAGTCTCTAAAAAAAGGCGCATTTAGTTTTATGACAAAGCCACTTGACATAACTCAGGTCTTATTCAATATCAATAAGGCATTAGAGATAACGGCTAAAGTGAAATATTCGGATCAAAGATTTCATGAGAAATGGAGGTAACTGTGCGAAGCGGCTTCATCAGAATAAACGCAAAAATTGCAATTCAAGGGCTTACGTTATTAGCCTCTATTCTTATTACTGCGGTAATTTTAGTTCAGCAAAGTTCAGCTCAAACCGCTAACTCCTCTCTCATGAACAAATCCCCTGAGGAAATAGTATTCCAAATGCGTGATCGACTTCATCTGACTGAAGATCAAGGAAAACAAATTCGTCCAATTATACAAGAAAGCTGTAATAAACGTATCGAGATTTTGAATAGCAGCAATGGAGATAGGAAAGCAATGAAAAGTGCTTTACAGCAAATTCAGTGGACAACAGATATCAAGCTAGGTCAGGTTCTGACAAAAGAGCAGATGGAAGAATACCAGAATCTCCTTGAAGAGCAGGGAGACAAGACAACTGGCACAGATACTCATCGGGGCAAAGGCGGACGCGGCGGAGGACTACGGGGCTTTTAACAAACGTATTTGCGTTGCGCGCACTGTTCGTCGTCGGGAGCCCGGGCGTTGAAGAGAGGTTTATTTACTTGTCTGCTTCTCCGTTACTGACACTTTAAATCAAAAGGAATTAAAGAAGAAAACAGCGCATGTCATTTATTTCTTATCAATATTTATTATTTCTCGGTATAGTTTTTCTGCTTTACTGGTGTTTGCCCTTCAAAGGACGTATTGTTCTTCTGATTGCGGGAAGCTATTTATTTTACGGGTCCTGGGATACCCGTTTCGTGGCCCTTTTACTTGCATCCACAACGGTAGACTACTTTTGCGGACTTGCAATTGCGCAGGCGAGAAAGAACCTACGAAAGGTTTTCTTTACAGCTTGTCTGCCCGCTGCCTGGCTCATCGGCTACACAGCAATTATTCAGGACGGTTCTGCTGTGGCTGCGTGGGTTATAGGTGCATCATGTTTGTTTCCGTTTCTTTTCGGTCTCTTGTACCATTTCTTATGGCGCTTCCCCGAGGTAAGACAACGCCGTGCTTTCTTGGTTCTCAGTATTCTTACGAATCTTGGAGTCTTGGCATTTTTTAAGTACTTCAAATTCTTTGCTGATAATTTTGTGGCCCTCTTTAGTTTATTCGGTGTTAACCCGGGATGGACCCTGCCGCATATTGTCCTGCCGATCGCTATTTCCTTTTACACCTTTCAGTCAATCTGTTATTCAGTTGATATTTACAGGAACAAAGTTGAACCTATGAAGGAATTCCTGCCGTTTGCGGCTTATCTGTCCTTCTTCCCGCAGCTTGTGTCAGGACCTATTGAACGACCCAATCATCTGCTTCCTCAATTCCAGAAGGCAGCTTCATGGGACGTGCAGAATTTGCACTCGGGTATTGCCCTCATATTGATAGGATTATTCAAGAAAGTTTTTGTAGCCGACAACTGTGCATTGCTGGCTAATTATGCTTTTGCCCCTGATACAAAGTTGAACGCATACTGGGCAATTCTTGGTGTGATGGCCTTTGCTTTTCAAGTTTATGGCGACTTTTCAGGTTATACCGACATAGCTCGCGGCTCAGCCAGGCTGCTTGGAATTCAGCTTAGCGCCAACTTCAGGTTCCCGTATTTCGCAAGCAATCCATCTGATTTTTGGAGGCGATGGCATATCACTCTTTCGACGTGGTTCAGGGACTATGTTTATATTCCACTGGGCGGAAACCACGGGACATCCCTGCTGACATTGCGGAATCTGTACATTACTATGCTGTTAGCGGGTCTTTGGCACGGTGCCAGCTGGACTTTTGTCCTCTGGGGCGCATATCACGGAACACTGCTGATTCTATTTCATATAATGCCTTTTTGGCAAAGAGTGGCCGACACTAATAACAAGCATGTCTGGCAGCGGGTTCCTAGCATAGTGCTTATGTGGATTTTGACACTCATCGGTTGGAGTTTTTTTCGAAGCAGCAATCTCGGGCAGTTGTGGAACTGGGTTGCGGCGCTGGGGAACTGGAACGCATCCTCATCAATCTACTGGGTTGGTCCGTCATTGTGGTGGTTACTGCATGTTGTGCCTTTATTATTATTTCAGCTCGCCCAATGGAAACAGAGTGATGAATCCAGCGTAAAAGAGTTCCATTGGGTTTTTCGAGGGTTAATGTATGCTGTTTTATTTATCATGATTACAACCTCCATGGTCACAGACCAGGAGTTTATTTATTTCCAGTTTTGATGAAACGCTGGCTAAAACCTTCCTTTTTACTGGCCATCGCTCTGCTTTGCACTGCTGAGCTGATAATGCACATTTTTTTCCAGGAGGATTTCAGCGGAAGGTTTGAATACGGATATAACCCAACCTCCGGATTTGACGAAGGCTCTGATGGGATAGTGCATTTGGTTCCTGCTGGTGGCCGTCACTTTCTGCGCCAATCTTTCACTAAAACTCATTCACCAGCCACGTTCCGTATCATGGTTATAGGAGACTCCGTTACGCGTGGCCCATCCCTCAAGAATGCCTACCCATGGCTGATTGGGGAACAACTGAGGGAAAACGGAATACAGGCAGAATGCTTCAACCTGGGCGTTCCCGGATATGGGGCTCACCGAAAATTCATTGTACTTCAAAAGGCTTTAGATTACATGCCTGATTTAATTATTCTGCAAGTTAATGATTCGAATGAACATGATGATGACCGTGAGCTTAAAAGAAGCCAAGACTTTAAAGGCTGGAATTCGAAGAACTTGATGATGAAAAGTCTGTTGCTCAGAAGGATTTACGAAGCGGAGACCGAGAAGCTTTTTTGGAAATGGTTGCCCACGGTAATTCGCGACCAAAAGTCTGTTAGTGACGCAGATGCAAAAGTAGCTGCAAGCCTCTCACCAGAGAAACGGATCGAATGGTCTGCGAGAGTGCTAAAATATACTATGCAAAGCATAGCTCTGTCGCTTTCGAAAAATGTTCCAATATTGCTTATTGTGCAGGCCGAATATCAAAAAGGGAATCCTAAACTTGACGATCACAATTTGGAATATCTGATTGGGAATACAAAGAGGAAGGGAGTTTATTTGTTGTCGATGAAACGTCTTTTTGAGCCTCTTGATTTCGATAAGTTGTTTTCGAGCGGGCACCATTTGTATCCAGCCGGCCACAAAATTATAGCCGAAGCTGTTGTGAAAATGCTTCAACATGGCAGCCTTGCCAATATAAAAACAACGGCTCATTAATTAATCCACGGCTATTCTTCTTTTTGTTCTTGCGTGTTGTTTTGTTATCATAATTCCTTTGGATTCCTCTGTTGAATCCTTCTGCATACCTTAGGGAATCAGAAGATTTTCGACACAACTCGATTCAGGTGAAAAGAGAGCAACGACACTGCGGGGTTGTCCGGAATGAAGACCTATATTCGTCCGCATTGGCAAGGCTCATTAACTGCGGTTAACATGGAATTCGCATTTATACTATCGCAGCGATAATTTCCGAAGGAAAGACGCACCTTTGCTGGCAACATTACAGGCTTGTTATGGCGTCGACATCGATAAATTCTGTTCTATTAATTATTTTCAATAATCATCGTATCCGTGATGTTGGAGCCGGTAACGATTACTTGGAAGAACCTATCGACCGAACATCCAGCATATTGAATCAAGCAGACTAGAGATAACTGCACGGAAGCAATACCAAGACAGCTTTTCATTGATAATAATTTCCAATAAAACATCTCACCTGTGACAGAAAACTGACAGGATCGTTTTGTGCACAGGGTGTCGATCACTTTCAAATCAACTCAGAATTGCTAACGACAAACTGCTATAATTATTGGAGTATCAGAGATATTATTAGCACAAAACTGGACATAGATCTTTTTTGTGCGGATCATTAAAGGACTACACTCATGGGAAAAGATAGCAGTTTCGGGAGGAGGTTATTTCTCAAAGCATTGGGACTCTTTACCATCCTGCTCGGCATTCCTTCGACCCTTAAGGCCTTTTTCGTAGAGGAGTTTTACATAAGGACGGTCGAGCGGGATACCTTCCGCTTTGATCCTAAAACCGGCGTGGTGAGATGGAAGGGAAAGAAGGATGAGCCCTACAACCTCTCCATTGAGGGCTTGGTGGAACAGACATTAAAGCTATCCTATGATGACCTCCTTGCCCTTCCAAAATCACATCAGATATCTGATTTTCACTGCGTGGAAGGATGGTCTGTGGCTGATAACAATTGGGGTGGTTTCCGTTTTCAGGAGGTTGTAAGAAGGGCACGACCCAGAGTTGGAGCGGATTACGCGGTGTTCTACTCTCTCGGCGAAACAACAGACAAGCCTCATGGACAGAGCTGCTACTTGGAATCTCATCTCGTTAAAGATCTACTTGATCCGAAAAAAGAATGCCTCATGACCTTGCAGATGGGCGACACTCCTCTTCCGCACGATCACGGCGCGCCGTTGCGTCTAATAGCGCCTTACAGTCTTGGATACAAGAACATCAAATATATCTACCGTATCGAATTCGCACGGCAGCCTCGTCCTGGATGGTGGACACTAGCTAACCCCATTTACCCCATGCAAGCGCCTGTACCTGTAGATAGATTGCGAAAAAAAACAGAATTACAATAGAGCATGATTATTCATTGACCCATGTTTATCGAAACCCAGCCACTGAGGACTTCTATTTGAACCAAATCGCCTTTGTCATGTCTATTGTTATCTCGATTTTTATGAACATCTATTGTCAAAATGAGAAGTACTGGTAACCTCTACGTGCTGACATCGCGCCAAGAGCAATGATTTACGATACAAATATGGCGTCTCTACTGCTTCTTGATAGTCCTTCTTTTTTCTGGTAGTTCTCACCTCGCACTCAATGCCGAAATATTAAGATAATGAAGGAATTACCCACGGATCGCCGAAAGGTGCGTCAAAAAACGGCGAATCAAAATAATTAGCCCACTTCTTTTATTTATTGCTCCGAAATTATTTTCCAACGCCCTTTCCCGGCGAAGCTCGCAATTTCCCCTTCCCATATCGCAGAGCCGTGCAGGTGTTTGCCAGCTTCAACTTCTGCCGCGCGTTTTATGGCGGTTGTCGGATTGTTTGATAGCACGTTGTATGCCTTGCGAGTGTCCAAATTTAGAACCTGATATGACACCGCTCTATAGCCTCCCAACCGTCCGTTGAGTATCGACGCCTCAGTCTTTTTCCTTGAACTTCTTGAGCCACCCTTCCGACCTAACCTCGCGAACAGTTTCCTGCCAGCTTCCGTTATTTCTATTTCTTCGTCGCATTCGCCTATATTTTTAAACATAGGTGAATCCTTTTCACCAGCTGATATGCTCTTTTTAACCTCTTCAATGGTCAGATTTACAAGCTGGGTAGCTTCCATCCTGTGACCTCCTTTATTGTTTTCAGCTATTTCCAATTGCACTTTAGCTTTTTTTAGTTCTTCGAGAACGGAGAATTGTGCCAATGATCTTTTTCATGACAGTCGCCTGATGCTAATTTGATTTGTCGAGGTAACACCTCCCTCTTAGGCTGATTCGAGATTACCAAATAACTATGAACTGGCAATGAAGAGATTGTGAAAGAATGTGAACAAGATCATTCGGTCGATCTGTAGAGGAGGGGCTAATACAGGTGCGATTCATGAGGTAACCGTGGGATAGCGAAGCGACAAACACCTGATACCTTGATGCTATTCCAAACCGACCACTGAAGACTTTTGCTTGCGATACACATCAGTGTATTCATGATACCTCGCCGCGATAGCTGCTGTGAGTTAATGACGCCAATCCCAGCGCCCCAAAACTTATTTATACTCAGGCAACGGTTCTCACCCTAACCTACTTTAAATTCGTCTATAGATGAACCCGATGGCGCAGGTACAAAGCCAATCAGCTCTTTGATCTTACATCACTAGACTGGCATCCCCACGATGTTGAGATGGCAGTATTCACAGCTTGGTGTAACAGAAACGTGCAACATCCAATTATTCAGCTGTAAATACTTTCTTAAGCGGTTCAGGCATAACAGAACTGCGGCTAAAGTGTGCTACTGAAAAGCTTCAATGCCCGAAGTTTGAGAAAATCGATGATTGACGCTCAAAATGTGGAGCTCCACATTTCATTATGTGGAGTTGCCCGTTATGTGAAGTAACCGCTGCAAGTATATGATTCACAAGAATTCTCGCTCAATCTACTTCACATAACGGGGAGGCTTACAACTATTCAAGCCAGTGTATTATGTCATTGTTTTGCTTGATCAGGATGCTGCAGATTATTCAGCGGATTCCTGGAAGATACACGCTCTGCAATGTATGATTTCAGCAGGGCTACTGTTTCCGTCCATAGAGGGACCCATCACAGATCCATTCCTTTCGCTCTTGAAACATACCCATATGCACCCCCTCATTAATTTGAATTTCAATGAGGAGTATATCTGAAACCTCAGCCTTATTATGTGGAGTAATTTTTTGCAGAATACTTATTTTAATGAATAGTGTTTTATCCGTAGTGCCGGAAGGCATTGCGGATAAAAACAAATTGAGCTAAGCCGCCCAGTCGAATGGGAACAAACAGTATGGGTATTGTAAAGGATGGAGATTAGGGAATG
>Ga0182010_10001158_pt1 | contig 14156 bp, 14 predicted proteins | sample 611E1MmetaG_FD_120488 | JGI IMG/M metagenome (GOLD analysis project Ga0182010, IMG submission 120488) | Permafrost microbial communities from Stordalen Mire, Sweden - 611E1M metaG | ecosystem: Environmental > Terrestrial > Soil > Wetlands > Permafrost | place: Sweden: Stordalen | collected...
AGCAGTGTTAAAGAAGAGGGAAGCACTGCAAAAATTGAAAATGGTGTTCTGACGATAACACTTCCAAAAATGAAGCTGGAAGAGCCGGCAAAAAAAATACAGATAGAATAATATTCAAGAGCTGAAAGATAATTTTTGATGCAAGAAGACGGTTTTCTCTTAAATTTGTTTAGCGGTTTCGGTGATATCCACACAGATGACTTACAAAAAATGTATATTTGAGACTGATATAAAAATATCTTTGATCCAGCTTTAAAGTTTAAACTCAAATAATATTATCCATGAAAGGAGATGTTAAAACATGTGCGAAGAACATTCAATAGTAGGAAAGGGTTCTATAATACAGACTGCAATAGTTGAGACGTGGGAACTTCTGACACTAGAACAGAAAAAGAAAGTTGCAGTAATGAGAATGGATATGATAATAAAATTGATGGAAATAAAAATAAGTGATCTGGAAAAAATGATCGCGTTAAAGAAAACTGCTATAGCTGATGTTCAAAAGGTCAAGGAAATGATGCAACAAGGCAAATAAGTTAGATGAAAAATAACTATTGCATCAAAATAGATAGCTATCAACTGATTTTGGGTAGGTTGAATAGTTACCAACAAACAAAATTCCTTAATAGAAATCATTATCTAAAAATTATTAATTTTAGTTTATTTTGATCATAAAGAAAGTGAAATGAATGCTGAAACAATCATCTAGTAGAACAAAACAGGTACTGACTATTTTGTTGGTAGCCCTTTTTGCTGTATCAGTAACAGCTAGTGCAGATCGTGGTGGCCATGGTGAACATGGCGACTGGGGCTGTGGGGCAACGATTCGCATCATCATTGGTGGCATGGCCAGTACTATCCCTAACTGTGACTGGGTGTGAGACCCATACTCTCAACAATGGGTATGGAACTGCTAACTAGTGAATATAGGTACCTGCAATAGATTAGAGTTTTAAAGTCCAGTCTGCTCTTATTACAATGTATCTAAAAATCTTTAAATTCTAATAGGCTCTGTATCACTTTACTTCATCACAAAAACATGATGCAGAGCCAATATTCCCATTAACAAAGCTTCTGTTTTTAGATTTTCATTTATACACAGTTTTTGTGCCAAAACCTATGCATTCGCGTAACCAAGAAATCCTGATGAACAGGAGGCATCTTCCTAGCATAGTAATGCTTATTTTAATTTAAAGCCGATAATTGTTCATGGATATTTCAGAGATAAAAAACCTCCAAGGAGCTAATCTTATAGGGGCTAATCTTCAAGGAGCTAACTTTGTAAAGGCTAACCTCACAAAGGCTAACCTCCAAGGATCCAACTTTCGAGGGTCCAACCTTCCAGGCTCTAGTCTTCAAGGAGCTGACTTTCAATGGTCTAACTTGTATAGAGCAAAAAATTTATCCCTTGACCAGCTTTCTAAAGTAAAAACACTTCATGGTGTAAAATTAGATGAAGAGCTCCTCATAGCATTAAAAGAAAAGTATCCTGCACTTTTGGAAAAACCGGAATGAATTTTTTATGACTGTATTATTATTAATAAATCCTTATTATTAATAGATCCAGCTTTCATGAATACATAATTTTATTTATTTCAGTTTTGTGATCATTTTTTGGGACTAAGACTGGACTGTGGGAGTAAAGTGATCTGAAACTGTACCTGCAGGTATCTCACCCAAGTAGGGGAAGCTTGTTGCTGGGGAAGGACAAGACACCGTCCAGTTTCCTGCGCCATCGTACACATACTGACAAGGGCCTGACCAGTTCCATCCCCAGCCAAGGCCGTCACCCCAACTTCCTCCTCCGCCCCAAGGTCCACCACGGTACCAACCAGAACGTGCACTAGCTGACATAGCTGTAAATGATACTATAAAAAGAACTGCAACAAAAATGGACAGTACCTTTTTCATTCTACTAGATGATTGTTTCAACAATTTATTTCGCTCCTTTTATGTTATTTAACTTAACACTAAATACAGGTAATACTGATATATATATTCTTATATATATATAATTTATCGTTTATTGTTTATAAGCCCGATGGAGAATGATATTCCTTAAGGTAACAAATATTACTCTATTTCTTTTTTGAGTCTTCAGCGTTACTTATTATTTTATCCTTTGTTGAAATTAATGGAAAGTCGACAGGTTTACTGACAAATATTCGCTTTTTTATTCTATCATATTTTTGTTTTTCCATATTACTATACACTCCGGACTTGTTTTAATTTTGCATTATTTTTTAAGGCAGTTGATTTTTCAATTTACTTCCAATTGGCAAATGCACTGGTAAACAGTATTTGAGAACTATATCATCCAATTAGATTTTTTGGAGAGGGTATATTTTTATAATAAACAAAACTTTACGATTTGTGGACATAATATATTCTATATTATATCCACAAATGTATTTAAAAAGTTGGTATATAACCAACTTTTTTTAAATTGTAAAAAAAGTAATTTATGCTTGTTAGCTTATATTTTATCAAATTATTGCATAAATAATAATTTGATAACATTTCACCAAATATTTGCATTAATACTGTTTTTAAATTTGATATTACACCAACTATTTAATGGTTCAGCATGTATATACCAATTTATGTTGGAACCTACGCAGTTAAACTGAGAAACCAATAGCATTAAACCTTTGAGGATATCAAATCTGTGTTTACATCACAACCTCTTCTATACTTAATTTTAGACTTAAAATACGTAAGCCCTACATGCTAAGAAGGTAAAACAAGTTTTGTTGATATTGGAGTGAACGTTAATGAATAGAAAATCGCTAACAATAAACTTCTCGCTTGTATTAATCACAGCTTTAATCTTTAGCGGTTTCAGTGGTTGCATTAATAGTGCCGTGAATTCTACGAATAACCAGGCAATAAACAATAGCAGTCAAATGAACCAAGTGAAGAATGGAAATAGTAATCCGATCATAGTTGCGGTGAGCGTACCACCTCAGGAAGAGTTCGCAGAGCGCGTGGGCGGAAATCGCATAAAAATAATTTGCCTACTACCACCCGGAGCAGACTGTTGCGAATATGATCCCACGGCTGGGAAATTGACCGAGATCAGTAAGGCAGACATGTACCTAGCCCTTGGCACTGGCCTCAATTTTGAGACTGTAAGCCTTCCAAAAATATCTGAGATGAACAAAGACATGCAGATTATAAACACTTCCAACAATGCAACATTAATTAAAGGCGATCCACATGCGTGGGTATCTCCAAAACAGGCTATGGTCATGGTAGAGAATATTTACAAGGCGCTTGCAAAGAAAGACCCAAATCATGAAGAATATTACCGTCGAAACAAGGACGCTTACTTAAAAGATATTGGGAAACTAGATAACAATATTACTAATGTCCTTTCCAATAGTGCAACCAGGAGCTTTATGGTATATCCGGATAACTGGGGATACTTTGCCAGAGACTACGGTCTTAATATGCTTGCCATAAATGAAGATAATAAGGATCCAAGCCCTGCTGATATTCAGGACTTGGTAGACGAAGCTAAGGCTAAAAATATCACGACCGTGTTCGTCACGCTAGAATTCAATCCGAATAGTGCGCAAGAAATGGCAAGCGAACTTGGAGCTACGGTGGCAGAAATCGATCCGCTTGCCCCTAATTACATGGAAAACATGAATAATGCATCGCAAACGATTGCTAGGAGCATGAAATAGCTGTGAGCGAGGAAGTTGTCGCCTTGGAGGATGTGTGGGTACGTTATGGTGATAACACCGTGCTTCAGGAGGTGACCCTAAAAGTAGGCGAAAAAGATTTTCTGGGGGTTATCGGGCCTAATGGCGGTGGAAAAACCACGTTGCTTAAAGTGATCATGGGGCTGGTTCAGCCTATTAGGGGCATTGCCAGGGTATTTGGTGAGGAAACCGGCCGATCATGGCAGCGCATAGGATATGTACCTCAGCAGATCATGCTGGACAGAAATTTTCCCATTAGTGTTCGTGATACAGTGCTGATGGGTCGATTGGGTCAAAAAACCATTTTCAAGGGTTATGGCAAGGATGATATTGCAGCAGCCAAAGAAGCGCTGATGGCAATGGAAATGTGGGACTATAGTAGCAGACAGATAGGAAAGCTATCTGGAGGACAACTTCAACGTGTGCTCATAGCAAGAGCACTCGCTTCTAGGCCTGACTTACTCCTACTTGATGAGCCGACTACCGGGATCATCGTGGGGCAGGAAAGCATCTATACGATCCTCAACCGGCTTAAATCCATGATTACCATTATCATTGTTTCTCACGATGTTGGAGCTTTAGCTGTCAATGTGGATAAAATTGCATGTGTCGGAAAAAAGTTGTACTATCATGATTCCAAGGAACTTTCCAGTGGTGAGATGGAAGAAGCCTACGGATGCCCGATAGAGTTAATAGCTCACGGCACCCCGCACAGAGTACTGAAAGAGCATACAAAGTAAAGCAATGATAAATATATTTCAATATGAATTCATGAGAAATGCGGTTGCAGCCGGCATACTAGCGAGCGTAGCATGTGGAATTATCGGCGTGTATGTTGTCCTTAAAAGGATAGTATTTCTGAGCGATGGCATCACACATGCCTCGTTTGGAGGAGTAGGATTAGGTTATTACCTGCACATTAATCCTGTAGATGCTTTGCTCCCTTTCAGTATAGTATCGGCAGCGGCAATGTATACAGCTACCAAATTGACAAAAGCTTATGAAGATACCGCCATTGGTATTCTGCTAGCTACAGGTATGTCCATAGGTCTCATTTTAGTGTATATGACACCTGGATATGCGCCAGATCTAATGTCATACCTTTTCGGTAATATTCTGATGGTGCCGTCAAAAGATTTGATCATGATGGCTGGGTTGGACATATTAATAGTACTCATAATCATGATTTTTTATCATGAGCTGCTAGCCCTCTGTTTTGATGAAGAATACATGAGAGTTTCAGGCCGCAATTCTAATGTGTATTATTTCTTGTTGCTCTGCATGGTCGCCATATCGACGGTTATCATGGTACGGGTCACAGGGATCATACTTAATATCACTTTGTTAACGATACCTGCGATTATAAGCCACAAGCTCGTCTCATCGCTGAAAGCAATGCTCGCTTTTTCGGTTATCCAGGGAATTATCTATGTACTCTTGGGCCTCTGGCTCTCGTACATCTTGAATCTTCCATCAGGAGCTACAATAGTTATGATCATGACTACTATATATGGAACGATAATGATCCTAAAAAACGCATATGACAAATTTATCATTACCCAACCTGGCTAATCATCAAAAGAAGTGGTTAGTTGAAATGGATTTACTGCTTAAACTATTGTCTCAAATTAATCAAAGGTTTTCTTGCCCAGGATGTGTCAGTTGATATTACATAAAACCAGGAAACTGTTTCAGTATTGTGAGCTGCTATATCTTGCTCAACCAATAATAACAGACTATTGGCATTAACGCCTATTTGTACTTCTTTTATATACTAAATATAGCTGGACTCCGCCCCTTTCCTCTAGAACTTCAGACGACTCCGACTATAAGACTGTGCCAATGTGCCTTGTCGGCATAACCGTTGCCTAAGTACCTGGGTTTTTTGTTGGGAAGGAGAAATGAAGAAGGTAAGGCAAAAAAATGTTTTTATTTATTGGTGTTAGTTATTCGAAGAGTTTCATGCTCGTTTAGCATAAAAATGATGCTCTTATACATTTTATATCGCAATTGAATATAAAGAAATTACTTTTGTAGTTCATTTTTAAGACACTCGGGACACCCTTGCCCTATTTTAATCCATTTTCTGCTAATATACATATAAACAGCTTGCTTATAGTTTTCTCTACAAATTTCACATGGGGCATAATTCCTCACCTTCTTGATTTTTGATTTACCGATTTTCATTTTCAACTCCTTGTATCTATACACATTAATCAGCGATACTAGTGCATTGATTCAAAATTATATCAAAAGGAAACGTTTGAATTCAGATCCAGAAGAGATTAGTTATCTATCAAATTATGCGTCTATTTTGGAATCGATGTACTAGTTAAAAAATATATCTATTCTCTTGAACGAAGCGAAAAGGATGATGAGTGGGTGGATTTTTGTAATATCATAACTCATCAAAAGTTATTGGGTAAAAAATTTCAAAACCTAAGAACACAATTACAATAAGTAAACAAAAATTTGAATCTGGATTTGCAGCAAATTCGTTACACTGCCAAAAAATATGCGTGTCCGAGACAAAATTCATACAACAAAGCTTTCACTCTGTTCAAAAAATGAAAGATAAATAAGTGTTGATATAACTCAGTTATACAAATTGCACTTAATATCTGTGGGCTTCTCTGGGTGTCCTATGTTTGGGTAGACATTCCCTACAGTAAACCGGCCGTCCTTCTGTTGGCTCGAATGGAACTTCAGTTTCAATACCGCAATCAGAGCAGATTGCCTTGTACATCATTCTGGGAGCTCCGAAACTTCCGCGATTGTTGTCTCGTCCCTTGAAGCGGGTTTCTCTGTCATTAAAAGCCATTTTGTTTTACCTTTGTTTTGTTTGTTAGTTAATAGTTTAGGACGTGTGCGGTTGAACTGAAAAATCAATGACATTAACCCTTAACAGTCTGAAATATGAATTTAAACACAGCGCTAAGGTGATTGATTTTGTTTCTCAAATGCGTGAGTCCTAGATAAGAGAATATGCACAAATTGTATACATAGATAGGCACTTGTATATATACAAGTGATTTTCGATTGCTACTTTTTTGACTGCAATCAATAAAAAACCCAAAAAATAATAAAACTTTTTTGATAGAGTGAATCAAATATCAAGTGCTAAGGAAGAGTTTTTATCACTCCTACCCTTTCCTTCGCTCCTTTTTAAACTGCCTTTTCTAAAAAGCTAAGGCAATTGGACACCTTGCCTTAGTTTTTCATTCTTAAATTCATCTGCTTCATTTCGCACTGATAGCTTTCTCATAGAAACTTGTATCAAAAAGATCTTCTTTTGTCAGAGGTTTCGAAGTGTAATTCAACCCATATAGAACATTCGAGAAATCAACAGTTGAATTTTCAATCGGTGCAGGATCTGTAATCAGTTCTCCATCCCATTCTTTTAGAGATGCCTTTATAGTTTCAAGATCCTCTGAAGTCTTATTTGATAAAATCTGAGCAGCTTCATCCTTATGCGCCGTGGTATATTTAGTTGCATTAATATGCGTCTTTACAATCTGCTCCACAATATCCGGATGATCCCGGATAAGTTTTCCGCTTATCAAAAGCACACAGCATATGTGATTAGGTTCCATCTGCCCAGATTGTACGATGGTGCGCCCATTACCTGCCTTTTCTACACTTGTTGGGGCGGGGTGAGGCAGGAATACCGCGTCTACCTTTTTGGCTGAAATAGCACTGACGGCGTCTCCTGCTGCGGCCATTCCAACAATTGTCACATCTTTCTCAGGGTCGATCCCGTTTTCTTTGAGCCATTTTCTCAATAGCGTATTCTGAATTGATCCTGGTGGATAGGTAGCTATTTTGAGTCCCTTTAAGTCTTGAGGACTTGTATACTTGTATTCTGGCCTTAGAACAAGACTTGAACCATTTGTATTTACAGGTTCAACAATCTTTGCGTCAAGACCCTGGCTGAGAGCTGTAATAGCAGGTGCTGCCCCAACATAAGCCACGTCCAGATCTCCAGACATCATGGCTTGCATTTCAGGAGGGCCGGTTTGGAACACATACTCTTTGATATCCTGAATTCCATAAGGTGCAAGATCTGTTTTCCACCATCCTTTTTCATCTGCAACCACAAATGCAATATGATGGGTACTTGGCTGATAGCCCATTCTCAGTTCCGTAATTCCAGATGCTCTTTGAACTCCGCTTCCATTATTGGATACGTTCCCTTTATCGGATACACAGCCGGATACGAAGACAGATGCTACCAATAATAAAATGAGTATAATACCTAGTTTTTTCAAAGTTTCACCTCACAAATTTTATAACTATTAATAATTCCTATAGCCTGCACATTTCCCCTCTATAATTAACAATATCGGATGAGCTATTTTAGAAAATTTTTAGCAACGCTAAATATAGATCTAAAAGCTGGGTGTTTTCATCTACAAGCAGCACTTTTTGAGATTTCTCCATGGGGTTAGTTCAAATTTTGGTGCTATCTATATTAGGACTCATGCAATTGAACTGAAAAAATCAACAGCATTAAACTTTTAATGGTCTAAGATGATAATTTAAATAGCAGTGTTTCTTATACTTGATTTTGCACCTCAAGTACATAAGTACCGACACGCATATTTCTACTACCGGAAACTCAACTAAAGACCCAAAGGTTTTAAGCTTTGTCCCAAAAAGTATAAAATTAATTAAACCATTTTTTATCTACTACGGAGAACTTCTTTTGTAGAGATGAGTACAAGCGGTATGTTATAATCCTGTGGGTTTAATCTTTGCCAAACTTTCATATTTAATTTCAAAATGTATATATTCCACTTCTACACCTGCATTCCTAAAAAAATTAAGTGAATCAGTATCAGGATAAAGAGTTGCATATACAACCCTCTTAATATTTGAATTAATAATCATTTTCGTGCAGAGAATACAAGGCTGATGTGTGCAATAGATAGTTGCCCCTGATACGTTCACCCCATGGATTGCAGCTTGAATGATGGCATTCTGTTCCGCATGCACTGCCCTGCATTTCTCCTGTTGAGTACCTGAAGGGATCTTCTCCAGGTCCCGGATACACCCAATTTCAAGGCAGTGTTCCATACCACTCGGAGCCCCGTTGTATCCAATTGAGAGTATGCGTTTATCTCTAACAACAACTGCACCTACATTATTTCGGAGGCAGGTAGATCGTTTTCCCACCACGAAAGCAATTTCAAGGAAATATTCGTCAAGGGAAGGTCTTTCTGTTATTATTTTTAATGAACAGTAACTGGTATATATAGCTGTGACATTAGAATTTGTATCATTTTTAAGAGTTAATTTTAAGCGTAATTAAATAATGGTGTATATGGAAGAATTATCTTTCAACGAAAAATTGTAGAGAATTTTTGCAGTTTAATGGTTAAAACTCATTGACTTCTTAATCTAACTGTGTAAATTCTGTCGTAGAATAAAGCTCCATATCTTTATCTCATAGAATAACCAATGTTTTTTTCGCTATAGAAATAAAAATATCTGGGGCTGGTTTATTGTGGATTAATGATTTATCGAGTATCATCTTATAATACTTCATTAATTTTATTTGATAATACTTCATTAATTTTCTCCAAGATAACAACAGCTTTTATTATGCATGATTTTCCCGCAAATACCTACTCTTGGATGCCCCAGTGAACTACAAATCTTATTGACTACATCTCTTGAGACGTATCCCTCAAACTTCAAAGCTTCATCACAAGCTTCATGTCCAGAAAGCCCATAGTGGGAGAGCATCAATTCTATAACTCGGTGACGTCTAACCAAAAATTCAGCATGCTCAGTGCCCTTGGATGTCAAACTAATGCCCCTATAAGGCACATAATCTATAAGACCAGTGGAAGACATCTCTTGTATGGCCTTCGTAATTGTTGACGGGTCAAGGTGAAAATGATCTGATATATCCATTGTACGAACGATACCACCTTTCTCAAATATATATTTCAAATATTCACTTTTTTTAGGACTTAACTCTAGACCATCATTACGTGTCATTGTTTGGTGTATACTAACATAATATTAATATTTTTTGCATATGCTTCAAATTTATAGTGCAATCCCGTTTCTAAATAAAAACGTATCTAGACCCCCTATGCTTGCGATTTTCAATAACGCACTCTCACAATTTTAAAAAAATTGATCTCATAAAACCTATAATTATTTAAAAAATGATTTTAATCATAGTGTAAATAGAGTTTAATTTTGTGCCACAAATACGTCGGATCAATAAATATAGGTGTAAGTTTTCGAGAAAAATGGCCATTTTCTAATGATTTAGCTAATTTTTTATCCAGTTTATTTTTGTGTTTAAATAATCCTTAAATATAGCGAAAAATATTTATATGGAACAAAATATTTGGTAGATAACCAATAATTTATCACCGATAATTGCATAATAAGCTCGTCTCAAATCCATTTAATTTGAAATTTATGTGATTGAGGGATAAAATCAAAGATATATGCCATTATCAGAATTATTGGTCTTTAGACAGTTGGATATTTAATGCTGCAGTTTCTCAGTTTCATCCCCATATTTAATTCTATTTACCCTTAATCATTAGAATTCTAGGACTTTCGCAGTTGAAATAAAAAAACAATAGCATTAAATTTCTAATTACCCAAAGTACAAATTTAGTCACAACGTCTAAGGTGCTTTGTTTTATACCCAAAGTATATAAGTCCTAGATCCTTCACATTGTTTTTATTATCAGAAGCTCGACTCTTCGTTCAAAATATGAGATTCAAAAAACGAATTTTAATTTTTGGGATCAGCAAAGAATGTACTCACATTCAGTAGGTAAAAAATTATGAAACATACAACTTATATTATCATAGGAGTGATGATCCTTATTGCCCTCGTTTCTTTCATCGTAATAAAGGGTTTTCATCCAAGTTCTCTTGGTACTAATAATACTTCCGTTACCACCAATACTACGAAAACCATACAAACAGTTGCTGCTGAAAATTTTTGGGGTAGTCTGGTATCTCAGATTGGCGGAACGCATGTCCAAGTATTGAGCATAGTTTCAGATCCCAATGCAGATCCACATGAATACGAAAGTAACACTGAAAATGCGCGTGCAGTTGCTATGGCAGATTATATAGTTGTTAACGGAGCTGGATATGATAGCTGGGCTAACAAGCTGATTGGAGCTGGCATAAAATCCGACTGCAAAATTTTAAATGTAGCAAAGCTTCTTGGAAAAAAAGAGGGTGATAATCCTCATTTCTGGTATGACCCAGATTATGTGAACCTGACCGTGAAACAGATGAAAGAAGATCTGATTTCTATCGATCCAGCCAATGCTGCATATTATGAACAGAATTATGCAAACTTGCAATTATCGCTTTCAAAATATCAAAATAGGACCAGGGAGATTAAACAACAATTCGAAGGCACGAAAGTAGCAGCCACAGAAAGTATCTTTGCATACCTAGCAAAAGCTACAGGTCTTGACCTTATTTCTCCTCTTGCATTTACTCAAGCTGTTGCCGAAGGAAACGATCCACCGGCAGAGAGCATTGTGCAATTTGAAACGCAGCTTAAGAGTGGAAATGTGAGTGTGCTTGTCTATAACCAGCAAACTGTAACGCCAATTACGAATAATATGAAGAAACTGGCTACAGAAGAAGGCATACCCCTCATTGGTATCACAGAAACCATACAGCCGCCAGATGTTTCGTTCCAGGATTGGATGAACTCAGAATTAATCTCTCTTCAGAACTCACTAAATTCAAAGGCTCTTGGGAAACGATAAATGAACGCAAATTATTCGAATATTATTACAGTTGAAAACTTGGCGGCCGGCTACCAGAACAACATCGTTTGGCAGGACGCCAATTTTACTATAGACTACGGCGAATTCGTAGCGATCATCGGTCCCAATGGATCGGGAAAAACAACCCTGTTTCGTTTGCTTCTTGGGATACAACAACCTATTCATGGCAATATTAAGATATTTAATACCCTACCTAAACGCGGCAATCCACATATCGGTTTCGTACCGCAGAGACACTTAATTGATCCAGAAATGAACATCGAATCCCTTGAATTGGTAAGGCTCGGTTTTTCCGGAAATAGGTGGGGTTTTAACCCATTTTCCCAAAAAGATCGCAAATGCGCTTTTGATGCGCTGAAAGCCGTTGGAGCAGAAGATCTAGCACATCGGTCCCTTGGCGTATTGTCAGGCGGAGAATTACAACGGGTATTTCTAGCTGAAGCATTGGTCAGCGACCCAGATCTATTATTGCTCGATGAGCCATTGTCAAACCTTGATATCAGGCGTGAGCAAGAATTAGTGCAGCTTATCGATAATGTAGTTCGAGCACGCAATGCAACGGCATTGCTTATAGCTCACAATATTAATCCACTTTTGCCTGTTCTTGATAAAGTGATATATATAGTCAACGGCAAGGTGGCTATCGGCAAGCCAAACGAAGTCCTGACGTCAGAGTCCCTATCGGCTTTATACGGGACACCGGTTGAGGTCCTGCGTGGTTCTAAGGGCCAGGTCGCAGTGATAGGTATCGAAGAAAACCAGCACCATTACGATTGATATGTCCTTTAGCATTAATTTATTAACTGACCTGCAAGAGATGTGGCAGTACGGATTTATGCAGCATGCCTTTGAAGCCGGAACTATAGTCGCGATCGTCGCAGGCACCGTCGGCTACTTTATAGTGCTTCGTCGCTCATCGTTCGCGGCGCACGCCCTTGCTCATATCGGATTTTCAGGGGCTACAGGCGCCGTGCTCTTTGGGATCGCCCCTATAATCGGCCTTCTGCTGTTTACTGGTTGTGGCGGTATAACGATAGCAATACTTGGTCGCCGAGCAGCTTCGCGCAATACTCAAATTGGAATAGTCCTTTCATTCATGCTTGGCCTTGGTGTTCTGTTCATTAGCCTCTATAATGGCTATGCAACCGAAGCATACTCTATTTTATTCGGAGAAATATTGGGTATTAGTAATAATGATGTCATTGTGACACTTGTTGCCAGTCTGCTGATTATTTTTTCAACTGGGATCATATATAGACCACTTTTATTTTCATCTCTTGATGAAGAAGTAGCAGAAGTAAAAGGATTGCCGACGCTTTTGCTTGGAATAATTTTCATGCTTATGGTCGCAGTTGCGACATCTGTCGCCGTTCAAGTCGTTGGTGTCCTCCTTATTTTCTCATTAATGATCACACCAGCAGCGATCGCTCATCAATTTGCAAAAAGACCCAAACAAGGCATAATGATCTCCATATTTATTGCTCTAATAGCAACGTGGCTTGGACTCTTCATTTCGTTTTATGAGCCCTACCCTGTGAGCTTTTTTATAACTAGCATAGTATTCGTTCTTTATATTATTACCCTGATTCTTCAGAGGATTAAAGCCAATCTGAGATTCATCGTTCATAATGAATAAGTAAATATCTTTATATAATCGCTTTCTTTCTCATTAAAAGCATGGGATAAAAAAACCTTATTCATTTTTTAAATCCTTCCAACTAAATTTGTTTCCTTGAATATATAAAAATATAGTTATTATATAAACATTTTGTATTTTATTTTGATTATTCCAAAGTAAACAAATGATTTAGTATTCTCTGCATGCATATTCCTGGAACCTTATCCATAAATGATATGTGGGTTATTATCAAAAATGGATGAATCGAAGAACACGTAAATGCTGTGGAATGCTGAGCAAATACAGTCAACATTCCTCAATATTTAGGAATTAGTGGTCACTATGCTGAAGTGAAACTTTTCAATACACAGTTTTTGCTATAAAACATATGCATAAATGAAAGCAACAAAAACTGAAGCACTGTCACCAAAACTATTGACTCAACATCCGACTTTTTAATAAAACAATATTAATATTAGATAATTATCCAATGTTAAAATGTTTTATGGGGAAAGAAGTTTTATTCAGAAACTATTTTTTATATAATTAATTAAAAGTAACTAACAAACTCAGTAAGTAATGCAGTTCATTAAAATTTGTTAGTATACGAGAATGGATATAAACCAACTAATTTTCGATAGCTGAATTATTACCAAAAACAAATTTCATTTTTGTCCAGGCTGACGTTGTAATTATTAATTTTAATCATAAAGGAGTGACATAAATGTTGAAACAGTCGCCTAATGGAATGAAAAGGATACTAGCTATTTTACTGGGAGTTATTTTTGTAGTATCAGTGACATCTGTGATAGTAAGCCCAGCTACTGAAATGCATAATGTGACAAAGACACCGAAAATAAAAGAATTTACACTTGAAGAACTTGCAAAGTACAACGGTAAAAATGGGAAGGCGATTTATGTTGCCTATCGAAGCATTGTCTACGACGTCTCTAAAAGCGATCTTTGGAAAAATGGCGATCACAGGAGACACAGTGCAGGAAAGGACCTCACCGAAGAAATAAGCAAGGCAGCACACGG
>Ga0182010_10001160_pt1 | contig 14143 bp, 12 predicted proteins | sample 611E1MmetaG_FD_120488 | JGI IMG/M metagenome (GOLD analysis project Ga0182010, IMG submission 120488) | Permafrost microbial communities from Stordalen Mire, Sweden - 611E1M metaG | ecosystem: Environmental > Terrestrial > Soil > Wetlands > Permafrost | place: Sweden: Stordalen | collected...
AGACAAGTCAAGTATTTGAATAACATTGTAGAACAAGATCACAGGTCTGTAAAGCGGATAATTACTCCAATGCTAGGCTTTCAGTCTTTTCGCTCTGCAAGTAAGACTTTAAAAGGAATTGAAGCTATGAATATGGTTAAAAAAGGACAAGTCAATAATCTAAATTACTCTGGTCTTAGTGAAATCAAATATATTAATCAATTATTTGAGATAGTTTTATAATGTTGGTACATTCCCTTCGGATATTTTGCCTTTTATTCATTATCCAGATATTTACATGCTTATTCTGAATTTTTTGCAACGGAACCGGATTTTCTAGAATTTCATTAGTTTTATTTATAATAATTTCAAATTGTTTTTCATTCTTTTTTGCTAATTTTTCAAATTTACTATCAAGTTCAGGTTTGATTTCTAAACTGTACATAAAAATCACGGACTATATCTATTCCTTAAGTTTTCAATAGTTTTTATAGTTATCGTTTTTTGCTTTTCAATTCCTTTCAATTTTTCAATATATTCAGGTTTTAACTCTGGCTCTAAAATTTCTTTTTCATATTCAACTGCCATTCGATTAATAGCGGCACTTTTGTCTTTTAAACCGTATTTAGCTTTGATAATATTCAAAATTATATTGGTCCGTTCATCAATGTTTATAATCGCTTAAACCATATATATCAAATTAATAAAAGATTAATATCTTATTAATATATATCGTTCCATTTCATTGAAGACAAAAGCATGCTTTTCTGAATATTTTAAGTTTTGTAAATGCCTACGTGGTCAGCGCTAAAATATGATAGAAAGACGTCTTATTTGTGATTTTACAGAAAAATCGGCACATTTCCACAAAGTTAACAAGCAAATAAAAAAGTCATGGACTGACCTATTGAAGTTAATAAAACGGTACTTTGAAGCTTTTTTAAGCCGTTAAATCGGCTCATGTTGCTACCTGTATTAAAACTTGATTTTAGCGCTGATGATTATGTTTACAGGTAGACTTACAGGATAATTAGTTACAGGCATATAGAGCAACCGTTTTACTATACATAAAACCTATTAATATTAATTTATTAATATTTTCCTATTTATTTATGTTAAGATTCAAAAATCAAAAAGAGTTGGCAAGTCAAGCTCTTGCGTTCAATACATTTCTTTTATGAACCTAAAGGATCTTAGGGACCAAACTGTATGGTAAACACAAAGAATTTTTTAATATATTCTGAGATCACAAAAATTCACCGTTTATTTCACTCTCAATTGACTGTAAGCAATCCAAAACCCACAAAACAATGAAAAGTCTCTTATTTTATAATACTCAGTAGCTATATTTACTTCTCAATCATTCCATTACATATAGGAATATTCAAGTTTCTATCGATTACATGCCCAGTAAATGCAAAAAAATAGTAAGAAACACATAGGCAAACTTGACTAAATCCATAAGATATCTATTTTTAATTGAAAAAACCTTTACAATTCTGCAACTCTGTGCATGCAATTGAGATTGAAGCTTCCAGTTAATTCACTTTACAACTTTCAATTCACAATAAATATATAAAAATACTTCTGTATTATAATGTACTATATTATTTGACATCATACTTACTACAATAATATAATACTTATGTATAATTATGAACAGATATATGTACAATTTCAAAAGTTATAAACGGCTTGAAAAAATAGTAATGAATCAACGAGATCAATTTTTTGAAGTTGTTGGGGAGTTTTTGGATGGATCTAATAATTGATAATTAATTTCAGGTATTGATTCCATCATTGTCTTCCAACGAATACAAAATTCTTGAAGAAACTAGTTAAGGTAAATCAAAATCCTCCTTATTTTATAGACACAGTGGTTTGGTAATGAAGTTCCATTTTAGAGTGCAAAGATGGCTTAAAATATAATTCTGTTAGTTGACAATGGTTCTTTGTGAATTTTCCATCTCCATAGCAAGCTGCGGGTATTCGACTTGAATAAATCTATTAGTAATTGCATCTAATATAAGATAAGGTGATGTATATTATGACGAGAGGGTCAGATATAGATAGCAATACATATCGCACTTCGTATTATAATCGTATGAAGAAACTAAATAATAAAGAGCTTATAAGGGAATTTAGCAATGTAAAAAAATATCCTTCAGGTACACAAAAGGATGAGTTCATCAAAATAAGGATGCAGGTATTGGAAATGCTTGCATCTGAGCGAGGCATCCTACTCTAAATATGTACTCTATACTTTTTTTTACTTGTTAATAATATCTATATCCTATATTATAGTTTAGGTTTTGAACTAATACATGCAAACCTGTCGCTCCGGTTCATGGCTTAATTTTCTCCATTATTACAATGGTTTTATCTATCCCTTATCTTTTAATCTCTCCCATAGGCCTAAATTATAGGGGATTTTGATAAACATCTGATTTTCATGATTATTTCTATTCCGTTTATAAGCATATGACTCAATTAAAGAATCCGTCGAAATCCTCTCTATTCGATTCCTTTCAGTTTATCACATAATCGTCAATCAACCGAAAGCAAGTTATGCGGCTTCTTGAAGGCCTTATTCTCTGTGAGCGTTTTCTATTTTTACCACCGAATTAAAGCATGATCATAGTTTTTCCCACATTCAGGCTAGGAATATCTCCAAGGAGTTCAATATCCCTTAAAAACAATTAACACACTGAGAACTGGCTATAAGAGCTTCTATGGAGTATAACCTATTCCACTGAAGATCATAGGGAATTTCGATAAATTTTGATGCGTTTGAGCATTGGATAGTTTAAATATCTTAACAATAATTTTTATTCATGAAAACTTTTATTGATTTTGCTATTAAAGAAGAATGAACACTTCTTCAATAAGTTGGAGACAAACTTTCTAAGATTAATTTCTTAATTGATTGGAAATCTGTTTGTATCATTTTTGAATCTATATATCTTAACAAAACAGTTTCCTGGGGCAGACCTGAAGCTGAATTAATAGTTATGTTAAAAGTACTAGTTTTACAATAATGAAGTGGTTTTTCAGACTTTGAACTTGAGAAACAAAGTATTGATTGAATTTCTTTCAGAAAATATCACGGTTTTCCTGAGCAAATAGCAGACAGTAACACAGTCTGGTCATTCAGGGAAAAATTATTGATGACTGCAAAGAAGAATAAATATGGGACATTTGAAATGCCAATTTGATTACCTTGGTTTGAAAATAAATAAAGGAATGATTAATGACGCTACTTTTATCCATTCAGATTCTGTCCATACAAAAGCGGATCAACCTCGAGAAAAATGAAGTAAAAACAAGGCAACCAGAGATTGAACTTAGGTAAAAAACGATAAATCATACTTTGAGTACAAACTGCATATCATAAGTGACAGGGATTATCAACTGATCAGAAGATTCAAAACTACAACTGCACAACATCCTGATTCTAGTTAGATTAATAAGTAACAATTAAGCTACTTACAAGGACATATGATACTTTGGAGCAAAATCAAAAGGTTATGATTCAACAATGAAAAGAGCAATAAAAGAGTGTTTTCTTGAAATGATTGATATAATTAAGAAACAAGAGGATCAGCTCTACAAGAGCTCCATGTGAAAGAGTTTGTGCAGTAACTAAAAAGATATTCAGAGTGAAAAAGTTTAGTCATAACTATTCAAAAAGTGAATCTAAAGATGTTGTGTACAGCTTTTTTATGATCTCTATAAATTGATTACATTGAAAATAAATGGAGTATTTTGAGGACATCGGAAACTATCTTTAAAATCAAAGAATAATGAACCAGAATAAAAATCTGTTCAAATAAAGAAATCCGAGAGAAAAATTTGGACAGAATTCCGCGAAGAAAAAAATGAAAGGTAAATCATAATTATATTGTATCAATACGTGGGCACCAAAAATATGTGATAGATGATCTGACGCAGATCTCGGTCAAAGGTGGGACACCGCCTCTGATGATGGTGCTAAAAGCAAACTCATTTTAAAAAGGAGTGATAATTTAGTGAGTTAAACGAAACAAAAAAAGGTGAGTGTTAGTTTAAACTCGATCTAATGGATGCAGGCGTCGTGATTCTCCACAGGCACAGAGTTCTTAAAATTTCGATGTCGAATCCAGCTGCAGGCAATTAGGTATGCTCCTGCTCCCACTCTGGATATAAAGGAATTATTCTAAATCAAACATTTTCATTTGCTTATAAATTTCTTCTTCCTGATTTCCATCATTTTCAACATAGTTTTTTTAATGATATAGGAGGTTTTACCATCACCAACAGTTAATCATCCTAAAATTGTTTTTTAATCTCAGGGCATTCTTTAAAGATTCTTCTTGGTGTGATACATTTATATAATCTGCACCACTATTAATATAAAATATTTTGGTTCAGCCCCAAAGAAAAGATGTACATGATCATTCTTAGTAGGGATTGAATCAAACTCAAAACAGTCCATTTTAACAATTTCAAAGTATATTAATTTCAAATAATTGATTATTTCATTGACTAAAAAAATTCCGATACTTCATATGAAAAAACAATGTGGTGTCCTATTCCATAAATGCAATGTTTTGCATGACTTAGTTTTATTTAATGGGACAAACGTAGCTTAAAATAAATTTCCATGTAAATTTTTTATCTTCGAAAAATAAAATAAGCATCTATTAAATATTTATACCCAAATTGATTGGATAAAACCAAAAAAATATCTGGGTAATATGATGGGAAAATGATAACAATTTCTAGGTCCCTTTATTTTGAGAAATTATCCATTTCGCACCATTTGCATTCCCCCTCCCAAACCTTTACCTTCAGAGGGAAACCGAACTTTTCCAGAAGGTTTGAGTGAATGCTCTGGCAGATATATTCAGAACTAGGGAACTCTATTAGTTCGTTTAATAAAATATGATCATACTCCTGAAGAGTTTCTTTTACACCTCTTTTCAGGTCATAAAAATCGATTATCATCCCATTTTCCTGTACCTCTCCCTCTATTAAGACCTCTATTTTATAAGTGTGGCCATGTACTCTTCCACATTTTCCGTGTCCTGGAAGGTAATGGGCACTGTCGATGTAGTCAATGATTCCTAATCTCATTTTTGTCATCCTATGTACTCCATTTCAGTCAAGAAGTTTTTCTATTATAACGTTCCCTCTTTCATTTTTCCCTCATTAAGAATTTTTTTATTATTTTTAAAGTTTTGAATTGATTGCAGTTAATTGCTAGTTAAATTAATGGTATAACTTTTGGCAATCCCAACAGGTATTATAAATGTATCTTCATTATAATATAGGCTATAAGCATCCCCACAGTCTGTGAGTCTGAGGAATTATTCGCGTGTCTGTAAGTTCAAGCAGACTTTTCTGCAGTTCCAGGATTTTTTGTACTGAAGCTTTCGTAAACTGCTGAGTTGTTGCCACGTTGCCAATTGGAGTTTCGGGTTGGAGAATTAAACAAGATACATACGTTGCTATAGCCTCTCCAGCCATGATTACGGTTTCAAATTTAGTATCTCTGCTTACAACTATTTTGCAAAAACAATCTCTTGAATTAGTTTTTCTCAGAAGCATGAAACACTCTATTGAATTTTCCACATGGACTTCCCAGGTCTCAGGGCTAATATTCTGGATGGTTTCAGGAAGTTTGAAATCTCCGGCAACATAAGTGACCTTCTCACTAATTTTTCTGGCCTGGTTAGGTAAAGTCATATTGGATTCCATGTAAAGTGGCAAGGACAAATTTAGTCTTTCTATGAAATCTGCATTCAAGAGAGGTTCTCCTCCTGTAAGGGACACTGAATGGATCTTTTTGAAAGGCTGCAACATAGTCTCCAGTTTCTTGATACTTACAGGGTTCGGAATTTTTTCAAAGTTTCCACTTCCTTCCATCTTTTCGTAATCGCAGGTATCTATATCTGCAAAATCCGTATCACAATAGTTGCAATTAAGGTTACAACCTGAAAAGCGGACAAAAGCCTGCCTTACGCCTACATATGGGCCTTCTCCCTGTACAGAGCAGAATACCTCCTTTATAGGAGCGAATTTATAGTCTGACGTGGACATCTATAAAACTCACAAGTTGATAAATTTCCTTATGTTCTTTTCAATATCCTCAAAATCAAAGATTTGAGCTCCCCTACCGCCTGCATGAAGATTTAAATTTATTTATAGCCTCTTATGCAGCCTTCTTTCATATTCTCATAGATGTCTTGAAAAAAGTTAATTCCATAATGAATCTTCTGGGAAACCGCAGAGGTGCTGGCAATAGATACTACTAGTTTTTTCCTTAAATGAAAAAGTCATTTCCATCATGTGTGGTTTGTACTCCGATCCAGGCAAGTTTTTAAAAGGAAGATATAAAGACATCGCTGTGTACAAGCCAGCTTCAGATCGGTTGAGTCAAATTGTTTGATGATAAAATTTATCCATATATTCGGATCAGATTGACTCTTTGTTCATCTGTCTTCAAGGACAATTATATGTTATATTTTTATGCCATATGCACTTCTGAATACTAAAACAAAGTTTTTTTAAACTCCAAAACTATTATAGCTCAGTGAGTGGAGATCTGGCTTCAGTAATAGTCAAATTTACCAGGCAAGAAATTTTATTTCATCCCCTTAATAAAGAATGTGGTACTTTTGATCCTTCGAATCCCCCACATAATAAGTCTTCAAAGTTCTTAGAAATAACATCGGAAAAGCAAAAATAGAAAAGCCCTTTAAATTACTTTACAAGTGCTTTTGCAGATCTTCTGATGAAGCGTCTCTTGTGACCTGATGAAGTAAAGCGTTGCGCAGGCCCTGGATGTGCTTTTTGTGCCTGTGATTTTTGGACCTTAATTACTTTTCCTTTTCGACCTTTTACCTTAACCCAATTAATACTACCGGTTTTGCCCATTATCATTCCTCTTTATTTTTTAATCTTAATTTTCTCTGAATTTATTAGTAATTTATCACGTATTGCATTTTCATGAGTCATTAATTTATCAACGAACACTACATATTGCCATCGATTTTTCTCCTTAGACAGGTTTCAACAAATAAACATTTCTTGGTTTTGTAACGTTAAATTGATGATTTCCAATGTTACCTGGAATATTCAAAATATTTTGAAGTCTGAAAATGCAAAATCATAAATGTAATCAAGCCTTGGGTTTATCATAAAGAGAAATGCTAGTAATTAAATGTTACGGACATGGGCTGAAAATAGAGTATAAACTGTGAAAAATGTGAAATGAGTACAAAGTAAAAGCCAAATAAAAATAGTGTAACCTGAGAATTGAAGAATTCTGTTCTGAAAGAAATCAATTAACATAAAAAATGATCTCATTGCTCCCCGACTCTAGGTTCACTAGAGGAATTTGTGGCTGTAAAGGGTTTCTCTAACTCTGAGTTTGTCGGTATATATCAGATCATTGGGGTTCAAGTGTGAACTTTGTGTATGATGCTGCACTAACGAGTTTAATTATCACATTTTTCTGCTCGATACAGACTTGACTATTATAACAAAGATGGATCCTACAGCTATTGTTCCTACCCCTTATTATGATTTTTGTGATCAGAAAGAAAGATTTTGTGTCGCAGGCTTTGGGCTGAAAACAAAACCTGATAGTTTTTATATTTTCCTTTATAAAAAGCGATGTGTGATATATAAGAGCCCTACTTCAATTTGCATAATTTATTCTCACATGCTTAACAAGGAAGCTGATGAATTAGATAAAGTTGATTTGCGCTAAATAAAAGACTTAAGTGATTACATAAGCTACCATTCCAAACTTGGATACCCTGAATGTAAAGCAATTTGCCAAGAGACCAGGGGTTATGAAGAAGCTGACCTGAGCCATATGATTAATTTTTAAAGGGCTATGCAAGATCATTTTGAAAAGAACTGCTTGAAACATGTTCAGAGAATGATATGATCACACAATGCGGAAAGTTCTCAAAAGTAATTCTGAACTTGAAGTCTTCGCCTACTCTGGAATCGGATTTCCGAAACATAATTCAGATCAATTAATAATTTAAATGGCAAATTAAGGTTAAGTAAAAGTAATTAATATTCATATAAATATTTTAGTAATTATTGACGGCGAAAAATAAGAAATAATTTCATTTTCTGTTCCCTTTGACCTTCCATTTAAGAAGTACTCCCCTCTCTATCTTTTCCATGGATAGAAGTTCAAGTTCTAAGACTTCAGCTTCTGAGAATCCCTCCCCGTCAGTAAAAGTTGGGGAAGTAGCTCCTCCAATAATAAGATTTCCTACAAAAGTATATATTTCATCAACAAGGCCCGCAGAAAGCATGCCCCAGTTAAGAGTTGCACCACCTTCTACCATAAGAATATTTATTCCCATTTTCTTCAATTTTCCTACAAGCTCTGAAAGATCAACTTTGTTAGTCTCCGTTTTAATAACAAGCGCCATTTTCTCCAGTTTTTCTACATTTTCTGTAGGAGCTGCATTTGAAACTGCAATTATTCTTATCCCATCCCCTTTTGTGAAAATATCTGCATTCACAGGGGTTCTTGCGGAACTATCCACAATAATTCTGGTTGGATTTTCACTTTTCCCAGCTGCTTTCCTGGCAGCTTTCCTTTCTGGAGATTTCACAGTAAGGCTTGGATCATCTGAAAGGATAGTTCCTATTCCTACCATCACTGCATCTGCCTGAGATCTTAGATCATCCATTCGTTCAAAATCAAACTGTCCAGAGATTCGGATCTGTTTCCTTTCCTTTGTTGAGAGTTTACCGTCAGCTGATATAGCAGAATTGATAAAAATGAAAGGCCTGTCCATTTTCAGGCTCCTGAAATATATATGTTTTGGAGGAATTTTAGTTCGAAAAAAAGCCGTCTTATTAACATTTATTGAGTAAGCTCCATAGTTTATTTAATTTTTTTATTTGCTCCGTATTATAGGTTGATTATGTTTTGGGAGTGGATCTTAACCTGAATTATTCCATTTCAACCAAAGGCTTCAGAAGATCATGATCTCTCAAAAGCCCCTGAAGTTTGCGGTTAGAGTTAATGATTGGAATCTGGTCAATCCTATTCCGCTTCATCTTCCTTGCACAATCGCTTACAGATGCAATATAAGTGGCTGTGATAGGTTCACTGATCATAATATCACTTGCGATCATGTTAGGAACTTTGATCCTTGAAACACTGTAGTAGATGCTCATAGTATCACGCATTGATTCCCAGGTCCAAGCATCATCATCCAGTCCAGCAGACATGTCTGACATCTCTACACTGTCCTCAATTATACTGGCAGAAATCACGTCACGATCTGAGATTATTCCTACGAGTTCCAGATTCGCATCAAGCACAGGGACAGCCTTGACTCCTGCAAGCTCCATGATCCTGGCAACAACAGGCAAAGGTGTTTCATTATAAATAGCAACGACATCTTTTTCTACGTAATCCTTAATGGGAATATCGAGATTCATATCTGCAATTGTTGCCACAACATCTGCAACGGTAACAAGACCTACGAGTTTACCCTCATCTACGACCGGGAGCCTCCTTATGCGGTTTTCTAGAAGAAGACGTGCTGCCGTCTGCAGGGCTGACCCAGGGGATATGGTTATAGGATTTCTTGTCATAAGGAGGGCTAGCTGTTCTTCTTCAGGGTTTTGTAGAAGATTCGTCCTGGTCACGATTCCTACAACTTTGGAATCTTTAATTACCGGGACCCCTGATATATGTTTATTCTTAAGAACTTTAAGAATTTCATCCCTTGAGCCTGGTAGGGTTGCACTTGCTACATCCCTGACCATAATATCTTCAATGAAGATGTTTTTTGGCATGCGATTTACACCTTTGTATCCTCTGAATCCAGATTTATTTTTTATATTCCTTTATCAAAAAATTTCTCATTTGGTAGAAAGAATAATCACTGTTCTTCACCCCGGACTATCAGAACCGGGATTTTTGAGCTTCTCATTACTTTTTCTGCAACACTCCCCATTAAAAACCTATCGAGTCCGGTTTTTCCGAGGGTACCGACTACTATAATGTCAGCGTCATTATTTTCTGCGAAAGTGATAATTTCACTGCTAGGATGTCCTTCCAAGATAACATCTCTTACATTTACTCCTGACGCTTCTCCGAGTTCTCTTACTTCGGATACCGCTTTCTCTCCTTCTTTTTTTAGGACCTCATACATTTCTTCCCACCCGCCATCCATCGGTATCGAGGAAAAAGCAGATGTATCCACCACGTAGAGAGTGTGAACCGTGGCTCCGCTAAGTTTTGCAATTCCAATTCCGTAAGAAATAGCTTTCTTGCTATTTTCGGATCCATCTGTTGCAATCACTATATTCCGGTAAAACTCGCTCTTCATGTCTTGTTCTCCATTTGATTACGAATGAAGTACCGATAGTATATCATCGGGTCTTGCCCGTCTTACAATTCCACTTATAGGGTTTTTTATCCCTGTTAGATTATTGGAACTTCCATTCAGGATCATTAAATTAGCTTTATTTCCCTTTTCTATCGAACCTGTGGAATCCTGCTCTGTTATAAAAGAACCATTAAGTGTGCAAATTTTAAATACTTGTCTATCATTAATTGAAAAAACCTTGGACATAAATTCCATTTCAGCAAACATATTTACTGAATTTAGCATTACATTATCTGTTCCTGCAGCTACCATTAGTCCAGCCTCCAGCATTTCTACAATTGGTGCTATGCCAGCTCCTGTGACAAAATTTGATCTAGGACATACTACAACCGGAATTTTCGCATCAGCCACATATTCAAGATCTTTTTTTGTGGCAGTAGTTAGATGAATTAGGATATCAGGCTCAATTGATAGTGCTTTTTCTATATCGCTTCGATTCTTTTCTCCTGCATGAATTGCAAAGAACTTTTTCAGATCTCGTGTGTAGGTTGCGATTTCTTCCAATATTACAAGATCAAGATCATTTGCCCCGCTCATTCCAATCCCGTTGGAATGTAGAAGAACTCTTTTTACTTCGTCAAGTATCACTATGAGGGGTAATTCAGGATTTTTAGGTCTACCCAATATCATGGAATTAATTTCAAGCCCTTCCATAGCTTTATTTAGGGCTTCAACTCCTAAAACCCCCCCTTCTCTAAAATCTGCGAAGGCATAAGTACCTGTTTCGATCATATCAAATAGAGATTTTCTCATACTTTCTATAAGGATTTTATACGGGGTTTCTCTGAGAATTTCATGCTTTATTCCGTCTGGATATTTTACGAGAGAATCGAGATCCTTCTGAATCCGAAAGCCAGAAATTTTCCCTAAAGGAGGATCTTTAAGTACCGAATCTCCAAGGTGAGTGTGGGCATTGACAAAACAGGGAGCTATTATATTGGAAGAACACGTGTGTTCCTCTCCAATTTCTGTAATTATTCCGTTATTTACGCAGATATAACCCTCAACAATTTCCAGTTCGGGACCTGCAATGATTGTTCCGGAAATAATTTTTTCATTACTGTACATATATAATAACCTCTGTTATTTCTCAAAACATATGTGCTCATTTTGTAGAAGACTAAATATATACATATTGTGTAACTTTTCAGCCTGGGAAAAACAATAGTATTAGTTACCTTTGTTGAGATTCAATAAGCCAACTTTGGTGGGGTTACTTTATTTAACTGTTAGCTATTGATGATGATTTTATTTTACCTATCGTTTTTGGTATTTTATCATGTCATAATTTATTCTCTTCAGAGCTTAATCACTTGAGGATAAGATTCAAGCACAAGCAAGTTTTTCATAAATATTATTACGCTAGATAGTTGAAAATTTTAATAGCACTGATTTTTAGTTCAGCTGTATAACATTAGTTCCGATTTAATGCAGTCACAATAAATATTACTTATTCGTTTCAAATTTTTCCTCAATAGTTCACACGAAAAAATTTCATCCATATATCTTGATTTTATCTTTTTTGGCTTCTTTGAAGCCAAGTTCCTACTAAACTCCAGAGTTTACCCTAAAAATGCACATACATTTTACCTTCCTTTACTTCAAAATTTACTTACAGGCTATATCTATCATGAAATCAGGACATAACTCGAAACTTATTTTTCATGTGAGGTTAACTAAATTGTTTCATCGCTTCTTGAAACTGAAGATCCCTTCGAAGACAAAGGTTCCTTGGGATTCACTGATCTATTCTATTTAAAGGCAGTTAAATAAGGAAAAGCATGAATATTTTAGAGTCTCTGTGATTCTTCTTTATGAAGTTGAAGATATGTGCCTGTCCCTTATCTTTCCAATCTCAAAAAAGACAAAATGTTTTTTTATTTCAACACAAAGTATATATCATATGGTGCGTTTTCTAGTGATGTTTTTACCGAAGAACCTACGCTTTTGCAGGAATTCCTGAAAAGCCACGCAACAATTTTTTTGTGGCGGATTTAAATCTCCCGATCGATTTGTTGGTCCGTTATAGTCGGTAAAGATATAACTTCAGTCCAGAATATTTCCCTTCTGGGCATCGATCAATTGATATCAGGAGAACTATTATGGCAAAAATGCATACTAAAAGAAAAGGTAAATCCTCTTCCACCAAGCCCATACGAATAGAACCGCCGGACTGGTCCAAGGTTAGCTCAGATGAAGTTATTTCAATAATACTTGATCTCTGGAAACAGGGTATCTCTACATCCGAAATAGGGATGATTTTAAGAGATCGTCACGGGGTCCCTGATGCCAAGCTTATCACAAGCAAGAAGATAACAACCATTCTTAGGGAAAACAACGTTTCTTCGAATATCCCGGAAGATCTTACCAACTTGATCGTAAAAGCACTCAAGCTGAGGAAGCATATTTCTGTCAACAAGAAAGATATCCACAACAAACGTTCCCTCAACTTGACCGAATCAAAGATAAGAAGGCTTGTTAAATATTACCAGCAGGAAAAGGTATTACCGAGAGACTGGTTTTATAAACCTGAAACTGCAGAGATGATGATTACAAGGTAACACTATAAATATCTTTAGTTATATGTTGTCGGTTTTGCTTCTCGCCAAACCGTTCTTCATACTTTTTTTGGAAACATATTATTTTTATTGTTTTACCAAGTAAATTTTTCCTATATTATTCTGGAATTATTTCGCCTCAAATTTTTTATAATTTCTCCCTACTCTCACAATCTCAAAAAACTAAATCTAATTCTAAATATTGATTCTACTGACAATAGGTTCTAAAAGGTATTTTCTGGTGACCCTGGTTCTTCAAGTTTCAAGGTAATGTGGAGCTTTCTTCGTATCATTGGATGAATTCCTCAAAGATTTCAAACTTGCCTCTGAAACTCTGGTATTCATTGAATCATTTCTCAATTTTTCAGTTTATCTGAGGATGTTTTTACCTTGCAAGTATTGGCTTATTTGTTTCTGTGATTCATTATTAGTTTCTTTAATGACATATATTCCAGTATTTTCTGAAGAGTTCGACAATCACTTGGATCGTATTTTAAGTATTGCAATCATAGTCAACTTACAAATTAATTACATATTTACAAATCAATTATAGTTGGAAACGTAATTATAGAGAATTTCAATAAACCACTAGTTCCTCATATGTCATAAATGGTATAATATAACTAGTTAAAACCAAAGGCTAATCGAAATTCTCTTTAATTTATCATGTTAACTTATTCTTTCAAAACACAAATATTCAGAATTTGAGAATATTTTAGCTACATTATATGGTAATCATGTATATACAAACTAAATATATTTTATTATAATTAAATTCTGCCACCGCTTTAGTAGTGTTTCTCAAATCATTAATTTTCTGTATACCACTTTTTGTTTAGAATGAAAAGCTTCAAATTATTTATATAGTTGTATTACATAATAGCAATGGGGCTTTCAGTACAAGGACAGAGGTGTGTTATTCACAATTGATGAACATCTTATGAAAGAAAAGGGGACACAATATATGGAAAAGATAAAGAATTGTATAATTGATTATTTGAAGGTTAACTCTTTTATGGACCAGGACACCAAATTTGGAGATAATGATTCTCTTACACAGAGTGGAATTATAGATTCAATTGGCCTGCTTGAACTCGTGGATTACATCAGTGAGAAGTATTCGATTGAAATTCCTGAAGACATGCTCACGCCGGAAAACTTCGATTCATTGCAGGGAATTACTAA
>Ga0182010_10001163_pt1 | contig 14113 bp, 13 predicted proteins | sample 611E1MmetaG_FD_120488 | JGI IMG/M metagenome (GOLD analysis project Ga0182010, IMG submission 120488) | Permafrost microbial communities from Stordalen Mire, Sweden - 611E1M metaG | ecosystem: Environmental > Terrestrial > Soil > Wetlands > Permafrost | place: Sweden: Stordalen | collected...
ATTACTTAAGATCGAGCATCCGGTCGAGGGCCATTTTAGCTGGAATCCTGATCTCAGCAGGCACCTTGATTATCTTTTCCATATTGCTCAGTGCATTCATAATACTTTTGAGCGTAGTCTTCTTCATATTGGGACAGATCATGTCTGCTCTAAGAGGATGAAACGTCTTGCAAGGATTGTCTTCTTTCAAACGATACATAAGACCGAGTTCGGTTCCGACGATAAATTCCTTGGCAGGCGATGCCTTGGCGAAACGCAGCATGCCAGATGTGCTCGTTACATAATCGGCAAGTTCTAAGACCTCCAGCCTGCACTCGGGATGCGCCATGAGTGCAGCAGCGGGGTATTTATTCCGTGCATCAAGGACATCTTGCCTTGTTACACGGTCGTGGACATGGCAAAAACCGTCCCAGGCGATTATCTGCTTCTTCGTACTCTTCTGGGCCCACATCGACAGGTTCCTGTCAGGGATGCATATTACCTTCTCATCCGGGAGCGATTCGATGACTTTTACGACATTGGCCGAAGTGCAGCAGATATCGCTTTCGGCCTTCACTTCAGCCGTTGTATTGACGTATGCCACAACCGGAGTCCCCGGGTACTGTTTTTTTATATCCTTGAGTGTGAAATCATGTGGAAAAACAAATGAAGGTTGTATGGCATAGCCTGGAAACGTTCTCCAGACCCTGCGGTCCGCATCCACTTCAATCATCTCTGCCATCGGACATGTAGCTCCGGCCTCCGGTAACAGCACGATCTTGTCGGGTGAAAGAATTGCTGCGCTCTCGGCCATGAAATGGACCCCGCAGAAAACGATGATATCACAATCCACAGTTGCAGCAGTTCTCGACAGTTCCAACGAATCGCCCGTGTAATCTGCAATCGCCTGCACCTCGTCCCTCTGGTAATTGTGGGCGAGTATGATAGCGTTGCGTTTTTTTTTGAGCGCTCCTATCTCTTCTCTGAGAAGAGAGAGTTCATCAGACATCGAAACTCCTGGTCAGGCTTTAATTGGTCAGGTAAGAGTGGCCGGTATTGTAAGCGTTAGTGAAAAGGACAGTCCCATCCTTCAGGACAACCGACTGCACTTTGGGACTGCCGCTGCCTGTAAGCCATCCGGTGCCTCCGGAATATTCATTCATCACCCGTTTTACGTAATTTTCGGTTTCAGGGATAGACGGAACTCTATTGACCTTCTCAACCCTTGCAGGCCCCGCATTATAGGCAGCAAGCGCCAAAGTAAGACTGCCATTGAACTTTTCGAGCAGGTGTTTGAGATATTTGACCCCCCCCTCGATATTCTCCTCGGGATTGAGCGGATTACCAACTCCCATATCGCTGGCGGTTTTAGGCATCAACTGCATCATTCCGATAGCACCCTTATTAGAAACAGCTCTTGGATTCCAGTTTGATTCGGCACAGATAACCGCTTTGACGAGCTTGGGGTCCACGTTGTGTTTCCTAGCCTTCTCTTCAGCGATATTGTCGAACTCGCCGCTGATATGGGTTTTCTTCTTGGCAGTCTTTACGACAGTCTTGCGAGCGAACTCATTCTCTTTCACAATAACTTTCGATCCTGAGGCCGAAACGTTGGTGTAAAGGACTGTCCCATCGTTCAAGGCAGACTGATACATGTCAGCATGTACACTGGGCGCGAGCAGCAGAAATGAGATCGAAATTAAGATCGCCTTCATTTGTTTATTTTACCATGTAAAACGTCTTTTATCAAGGGTTTGAAGCAACAGGGTTTGAAGCAACCTTTGAAGCAACCTTCCCTAAAGAAGGCAAGCCCTGAAGGGCTCCGGGACTCCTCAAGCCGCAGCAATGCATCAATCGTAGTGGTTTGCGGCTACTGTAATGGAGCAACAAAAGATTTTAAAAAAAGCACGTCGGCTTTGCTAGGGGGGGCCGACGTGCTCGGAGGGGGCGTTAATAAGTCCAATCAGAGCAAGCAATAATCTCTGCTCTGCGCACTACTCGATCTTGATTTTCCTTTCCTTCTTCTTGGCCTTTTCAGTCTTCTGGATCTGGATCTCAAGTACTCCATCTTTAAACGAAGCCTTCGTCTTTTCTGTCTCAATACCCGAAGGGAGGCTGATTCGCCGCTCGAATGACCCGACAGAACGCTCCAGGCGGTAATAGTCCTTTTTTTCGACTTTTTCCTCTCTCTTTTTTTCCCCGGTGATTCTCAAGACACCATCGTTCAATTCGACATTTATGTCCTCTTTTTTCATGCCCGGCAATTCCGCTTTAACCACAACAGCATCATCCTGCTCAAAAATATCGACGGCAGGAGATAACTCTTCTTCTGAAAAACCCATATTCGGCCAAATTGCTGGAAACATGGAAAACGGCCTTCTGAAAAAATCCTCCATCATTCGTTCCATTTCAGAGAAATGTGACAATGCCCTCGGAGTCTCGCTCCTTACAAGTTCCATTGTCTGTTTCTTCTTTTTCATGATTACCTCTTCAAATACACATCCTGTTAGGGTCGCTGCATCAAATAAATACAAACCAATATTTTCATATTACTGGTTCATAGCGGAAAAAGACATCAGACGAAATCCCATTTTCATGTCGCCGCAGTGCCGATTTCTTTGTCAGTATCCGTCTTACAGCGGATCTTAATCGACAAGATGATTTTGAATAGCGTAATGAGTTAATTCGGCATTGTTCTTCATGCCCATCTTTTCGAGGATCCGCGCGCGATAGGTGCTGATTGTTTTCACGCTCAATGACAGCTCGTCAGCTATCTCCTTCACTGTTTTGCCCGATGATATCCTGCACATTACCTGATACTCACGATCCGACAGCAATTCATGGGGAGGCCTGGCAGCATCTGTTTCGAGACCGAACGCGAGCTTCTCGGCGAGAAAATGGCTGATGTACTTTTTCCCGGAATATACCTTCCTTATCGCGGTGATCAAATCATTAGGAGCACTCTCCTTTGTAAGGTAGCCATCGGCACCGGCTCTTAGCACTCTTAAGGCGTACTGATCTTCCGGATACATGCTCAAAACCAGTACCGGCAACTTCGGTTTGAAACTCTTCAGCTCCTTTAAAATATCGAGCCCGCTTCGGCCGGGCATTGCGATGTCAAGCACAATCACGTCAAAATCGTCCTTCCAAACCTTATCGAGGACCTCTTGCCCGTTGACGGCTTCGGCGGCCACGACCATATCGCTGGTGTCCATTAGAATCTGCTTCAAACCTTCACGAACAATTGTATGATCATCGGCGATAAGAATTTTTATAGTCATCGTTCAAAACTCCTTTTTGCCGTAAATTAACCTCACTCATCACTCTTCAACTCATTTTAACCACGGTTGCACTCAGAATCAATGGCAGGCATTCAAGGCAGGCATTCAAGGCAGGCATTTTCAAAAATAAATTACGACGTTATTTGGAGGGTGAGCAGCATAAAATATTCAATCCAGGTGGATAATGTAGTAATGCAGTTTGTTCAATGATTGCTAAGGTGTTTTGTTTAGATATTCCCTGTCAAAGTCACATTCATCCGGCTGCTCCTTTTATTTTCGCCAAATTGCGGCGCGCGTTTTCATTGCCCTGTGATGCTGCTTTCATGAGCCATTCAGCGGCTGACTTCAGGTCTTTTTCAACACCTTCACCGTTTTGGTACATCTCTCCAATCATAAATTGTGAGTCAGCATCTCCTTGTTCCGCAGCCTTGCGGTAGTAGCTGAATGCCACAGACTTATCCATTGCCACTCCGTCGCCTGAATTATACTTTTTTGCAACATTGTATTGAGCGGCACCAATACCCTGTTCTGCCGCCCTGAGAAACCATTTGAATGCCTCCGAGGGATCTTTCTTTACACCATCACCTTTATCGCACACTATGCCAAGGTTGAATTGAGCAGCAGAATGGCCTTGTTCGGCCGCCTTGCGAAAGAGACGGGCTGCCTCTGCCCTGTTGAGCTCTATCCCTCTTCCCTCATAATACATCACCCCAAGCTCAAATTGTATGGCTGGATTTTCCTGTTCGGCGGCCATGTGATACAATCTAAGCGCTACTTTCCTGTCCTGCTTGACGCCGTCTCCATAATAGTATTTCAAGCCTAGTCTCAAACTTGCCTCGGCAATTCCCTGTTCCGCAGCTTTTGCGAACCACTTAATTGCCTCGGATTTACCCCGCTTGACGATTTTGGCATTATCATAATAGACAGCAAGCCTGAACTGGGCTTCAGCATGGCCCTGCTCTGCAGCGCGGCGATACCATCGAGCCGCCTCGAGCCTGTTCTGTTTTACTTCCCCGCCTTGTTCATAAATGGTTCCAGCCCTGAATTGGGCAGCGATATGACCCTGTTCGGCAGCCTTGAGATACCACCTAAGTGCCTCAAGCTTATTTGCCTGTACGCTGTCCCCGTTCTCATAATTGCTGCCAAGCCTGAATTGTGCATCAGGGTTTCCACTCTGGGCTGCCTTTATAAACAAACTGTTGGCTTCTGCTTTGTCGGCAGGCACCCCATCGCCCGAGAATAGCATGTCTCCACATCTAAGCGCGGCTTCAGTATTACCCTGTCTTGCAGCCTCCAAATACCATTTTAAAGCTTCCTGCTTATCGACTACCGTACCTTCGCCTTTGTAATATTTGTAACCGGCGTTGAACTGCGCGTCAAGGTCTCCCTGTTCAGCTGCCTTGAGATACCACTTCAAGGCCTCTGCCTTGTTGAATGCAACTCCTATCCCCTGGTCATACATAATGCCAAGATTATATTGGGATGCAGCATCTCCAAGATCCGCAGCCTTCAGAAACCACTTTAAGGCCTCTGGGTCGTTTGCCGGAACTCCGTCAGCCGAATAAAACATCTGGCCCAAGCGAAACATGGCTTGAACGTCTCCGCTTTCAGCGGCTTTCAGGAACCATTTAACGGCTTCCGTCTGATTTTTTTTGACCCCTGACTTTTGGGAATAAATAACTCCTAGCATATATTGGGCCGACGCATTACCTTTATCAGCCGCTTTCAGATACCATTTAGTCGCTTCATTCATATTGCCCTTGACGCCGTCACCAAAAAAATATTTATCTCCCACAGCATTCTGGGCTGCAGGCAGGTCCTTCCTTGCTGCACGTAAGTACCATTTAAAAGCCTCAGCCCCTTTTTTGTCGAATCCTTCACCTTTGTCATGCAGGTAGCCGATGGCATATTGTGCCTGTGACAGTCCCTGATAGGCGGCCTTCGTATACCATGCAATCGCTTCCTGCAGATTCCGGGCAGTACCTTCTCCCTTGTAGTTCATCAGACCGACCATCAGCTGCGCTTCTGCGTCATCTTGTTCCGCAGACTTCTGATACCACTTCAACGCTTCAGCCTTGTCCTCTTTAACACCGGCTCCACGGTAATATCTATTCCCAAGGTTATATTCGGCCTTGTCATAACCATTTTCAGCAGCTTTGGTCAGCCATTTGAGCTCTTGTTCTTTATCTTCCTTCACTATGTCGCCCCGTGCAAATATCAGAGACAATCGAAATTGCGCCTGGACTACATCCTGTTCCGCTGCCTTCAGATACCAATCAAACGCTTGTGTCCCGCTCTCAGGTACACCTTCGCCCTTTTCAAGAAGGGCGCCGAGATTGTACTGTGCAAAAGACACTCCCTGCTCTGCCGCCCTGCGATACCATTTAACCGCTTCCGCTGTATCACGCTTAACACCATCGCCCTTGAAATACATATTTCCAAGAAAATATTGCGCTGCAGCCAGGTCCTGCTCCGCTGCCTTTCGGTACCATTTGGCAGCTTCTGCTTTGTCCTGCTTAACACCGTCACCGTTATAGCAAGCATTTCCTAACCTGTACTGTGCCAAGTCCACGCCACGTTCTGCAGCTTTATGGTACCATTTCAATGCCCCGAGTCGGCTCTGTCCGATACCGAGCCCTTTGTCGAACAAAAGACCCAGATTATATTGGGCTGCAGCATCGCCTTGCTCGGACAGAGAACGGAACTCCCTGTATGCTTTTACGTAATTACCCTTGTTGTATGCATCAGTTGCAGCCTCAAAATCAGCGTGCGCTGGTGATAGTGTTGCCGCAATCAACATGATGATCGACAAAAGCATAATGCGCATGATCATACCTCACAAATTCTTTTGATTTACATCTTAATAAACCCATACTTCCTTCCAGGTTACACACAATTATACACGTTAACCCAGCCTGTTGTGAATATATATCATAATGGGCCCGGATCTGCAGACTTTCTCCTGAAGTATCGAAAATTAATGTCGAAGCCTCGATTAGTTCCGCAGATGCGGGACCTCAATTATTGACAAAATAGGACCATTTAGGGTTGAATAAAGATTCCACATTTTCGGTTAGGCGCGTAGCTCAGTGGGAGAGCGCTACCTTGACACGGTAGAGGTCAAGGGTTCGATACCCTTCGTGCCTACCATCTTTCCCCTTATAAATCAATGGTGACAATTATTGGCAGAGTCAGAAAAGCACTCTAACCTTTTTCTTTTATATCAATTACATCACTAAGTACTTATTGGATTTGCGGGGCATATTGAAAATCCGGCTGTAAAGCAGCTGTAACTCGGAAAGAGTGAGACTGTCACCAGAATTACTGTATTCTCCTACTTGACCTCGCTTGGTGAAACAATTACTTCACAACAAAAGACTTTTCATGTTTCTTCATATATTTGTAAAATTAGGAGATGAAGGAAGAACGGTCCTGGCCAAGGCTTAGATGCGATTATATGACTGATTGCCATGACTCGTACGGCAAGCACTGGGCATGCAACATAGTCGATATCAGTGGCCATGGGCTGGGTATTGTCACAAGTGCAGTGCTACGTCAGGGGGAAATAATAAGGCTTTCAGAGCCTAGTATGAAGGCCAGAATTATCTGGGCGTCGAAAGACAGAGCAGGTCTTCGCGTTTGTAATTAAATATCGTCACTATAGATCAGTTCTTTTCTTTGAGCGCAACTAATAACTACCGATCTCCGCTGCTTAATCGATAGGCAATTCTGAACATTAAAGAGGCATGAATTAATGGAAATGAATAATCGGTGGGCGGTGTAAAGAGGGCGCCGAACTCCGGCGCCCTGTTATGTTACGGCGAGAGCTATTTCATCATTTTCTCGTGCTCGTAATGCTCTTTTTCTTTCATCCCACCCTTCTTCATTTCACAGCCACAGCCATCTTTGCCCATCATTCCGCCGTCCATCATATGCATTTCCATCATTTTCTTCATCTTTGTTTGTTGTTCGGGAGTCAGTACTGATTTAATCTCCTGATGAACATTCAGATGCGAAAGAAATATAGCTGTCTTGATTGCCTCAATTTCCTTCATTTTTGATTCGGCAGCTGTCATGTCCATGGGATCTTTGCTGAGAATGCCTTTCAGCTCAAGTTTTGCAATGTCTAAATCGGCCTTTTTCTTAATAGCATCTTTCATGTGTGCAGTCATCATTCTATCCACTTCTGCCTTCTGTTTCTCATCGAGACCGAGGCGCATCAGCATCATTTTCATATGATGTTGCCGTTCCATCATGTCTCCATGCATCATATCCTTGTGCATACCCTGATGCATCATACCGTCGTGCATCATGCTGTCGCACTTCATATTCATCTGTCCTGGCGGATCATCCTGCATCCCTGCACCCTGGTCCATAGATTGTGCGCTTGCACCGCTAATACAGAATGCAAGTACTAACAATAAAATTGAACTTATCGACAAACACTGTTTCATTCTCACGTTCTCCTTTTTTGTTAATTATTGTTTTGCCGGCATTTTCATTATAGTCATCATCTCTTTCAATTCAAAGAAATAAAATATCTCGTGAATTGACTGACTAAAGAGATTAGAAAGATTAATTATCCACCCTCCTTACTAAATACCGGGGTATATCCCCCTAGCGAGGATATACCCCGGTATTCCGCATCTAATATTTTGCCGGCGCGGGCGCTCCAGGTGCTCCAGGCGCTCCAGGTGCTCCAGGCGCTCCCGGTGTTCCAGGCGCTCCCTTCTCCGGTTCCCCCTGCACTCCTTGCGTTCCCTGCACTCCTTGCGTTCCCTGCACTCCAGGCGCTCCCTGCGTTCCCTGTACTCCAGGCGCTCCCGGTGCTCCCTGTTGTGGTGCTGGAGCCGGTGATTGATTGCAGCCAGTCAATGTAAGAGCCGCTAGAAACGTACTAGCTACAAATAACACAACTAATTTCTTCATACACGTTCACCTCCCTCTTCTGATAAGATTATCCTTCTGCGACAAAATAATGTGGGAACGACCCCGTACGTCGTCAAGCCGAATAGTAGACGTCCCTACAGCCGAAGATCACAATAATAATAATTATAAGTACGGCTTTCAGTACTTTTTCTTTTCGACAGCCCAACATTAACCGTTATACTGAAGCATAAGTTATGCCAAGATCTATGTTGTGAAGGAAGGGTTTCGATGAGATTGATATCACAGCTATTTCACCTAAGCCTATGGCGAGATATCACACTTTGGAAGGCGCAGCCTCCTGATATATCAGCAGCCTCCTGATATATCAGCATCCAGTCTTTATGTTGCCCTGTTTGCATCCTCGATAAAAGCGTCTTCGGATTGATGCCTAAAATCCCTGATGCAAGGTCATGAGTTGGCACTGCCTAGCTTTTACTCGTCGTACAGTTGTATGTCACAATCTAATCGACTTGTAATTGGATCAAGCATTGCCTGATAGCATAACAGTTAGATCCCGACGCAACTGGGTTGAGGGCATCATAATGATATACTTGACAGGTACCTTCTTGCATGGTGGGTGAACAAGAAACGTAACTCACCAGTTGGTTTCAGTTTATATTTATAACTTATCGATAGAGGAGAGAGATATTGAACAAATCGAATAGAAGAGGTCGATTCCTCAGTAAGGCACGAATCGAGGCACTCACTGATGGTATATTTGCTATAGCCATGACTTTGCTGGTGCTGGATATGAAAGTACCGCACTTACCAAAGGGAGTTGCGGCTGCAGCACTGGAACTCAGAGTGTATGATCTTTGGCCCAAGTTCCTCATATATGTGCTAAGTTTTGTGATATGTGCAGTCTTCTGGGTCAGCCATAGCATTCAGTTTCATTACATCAGACGAGCCGATCGGGCTTTCCTTTGGATAAATGTCGTGTTTATGATGTTTGTCGCCTTCATCCCCTTCTCAACTCATCTCCTTAGCGAACATATAGAACAGCGGTTTGCAGTAATATTTTACGGCATCCATCTCACGGTAATATGGATCTGTCTGTATTTGCACTGGCGTTATGCAACCAGTGGTCTCAAGCTGGTTGATGAAGAGATTGATCCACGCGTTGTAAAAGCTGTGTCCATAAGAATACTCATTGCTCCCAACATCTATCTACTGGCCATTGCTGCTTCCTTCCTCAGCACCGGATTAAGCATAGCATTATACGCATTCATAATCATTCTCAACATATTGCCGGGCCGAATCGATCGGCATTTAGCTTTATCGAAAAATACGGATTCTAAGTGAGATATATGGCGATCAGACTCTCTTTCTTCTGATCAAGCTCAATTATTTTAATGGGGCTATGATTTGCAAAAAAATCAGTAGGGGAGGTGGAACCTACATAGGTTCCCATTATGGGGGATAATGCGTAGGCCAGACTAGTTGCATTTTTTGTAGTAATTGCGATGAAACCCCTGTCAGGGAATGAGATCCCGTGAAAAAGTCAATGTGACGGTTCACTACTCTGGCGCCGCTGGCCGCACTGGTCACGGCCCAGATAAAAAATTATCCGCTGTTCATCATCGAGCAAAGAGAGAACGCCAGCGTCGTGAAAAGCTGCTGCCGAAGTCCCCGCCCTTATATTGGACTCGGGCACTTCACTCTGGCATTTTGAAGTTATCCTTTTCCTGGATCGACTCATTTCTCAATACTCTCATCGTCAAAATGTTGAGCAGTGGCTGCAACAAACGCGCTCGACTTCTACCGAAGGTGTTTTAGACTGGGTGTTCCATGAACGTCTCATTTCTTGGCAATGGTGATCGATGATCTGCATCAATGAGAAATGATGGCTTCGATAAGGATTCATGACAATCTTGACTAGAAAATGTTATGTGTAACCTATCAACTGTAATGTTGAGTTTTGCTACAAGTCTCCACTCTATGATCATATAATCACGGTCTGATGTCTTGTACTTTTCTAACTGTCCTTAAGAGATCGCGAGGCGAAGTAGGTTTCATTACGATTTCCATACCATCTGCAATTAACCCTGTATCGGTGAATTTATCCGCAGTACAACCACTCAGGAATAAAGCTTTTTTTTTAACGAACACTGGCATGTTTGCAATGTTCCGTTGTGTTGTAATCAAGCAGTTCTCTGACCAAGATGCTCGGATCTCTACCATATATTATTCTGGCACCGGTTCTCTTTCTTATGATTTTCTTGTCGGGCCGCACTCAACGTGATCGTTGACCACTAGAATGTGAGCCACCAGAATGTGAGCCACTAGAACGCGATTGCGATGGAATAGACGGCACCGAGCGGGAAGCAGGTGCGGCTCTGTAAGTTCGCGCAGATTCGTGGCCACGGTCACTGGTTGGACGATAGTCTCGATGGTCACCGCCGCGATACGGCGCCACATGGTAACTAGGTCCCCAGCCACCGTAGACAACATCGGGAGGTTCATAGTAAACCGCCCCAATACCCCCATCGTCATAGTATCCACCAGTTGAAACGCAGCTGGACAACACAACCGGCAACGTACAGATCACCAAGGCAATCGATAAAGAGCGCAAGAGTGAGCTATTCACTTGGTCACCTCTTTACTGTCATCTTCCGTCCATTCAAGCAATCCGAAGGGGGCTCCAAAAGGGTCGGTGACAACCGCAACCTTGCCGCCATGACGATCAATCCGCGGCTCAACCAGCACGCGGCCACCGAGCGCCACGACTTTTGCAGTCATCTTGACAGCATCTTCGACGCGTATGTAATTGAGCCAGTGGGAATGGGCATTAGGCCTATTCGCTGGCAGTGTATTCAAGCTCGCACGAGCATAGTTGTCACATGCCAGCAAGAGATGTTGGGCGCCCTCACTAGCGGGCATCTCGAAGACTTCGTAGTCGAATAGCTTTTGGTAGAAAGCAGCGGCGGCGTCCGGATCGCTCGTGATTAACGAGCTCCAAATCCATTCTCCAGGTGCGGCTAGAACATCAGACGGATCACCGCTGCTGGAAGCGAGTACCGCAAAAACGGCTCCTTGCGGATCTGAGAAGACCGCTTCCCGGCCACGGTCTGGGATGCTATGCGGTTCGAACAGCACCTTAGCGGCATTTTGCACAGCAACCTTTTTTGCTGCATCTACATCGCTTACGGCAAAAAAGCTCAACCACGCTGGCTGTCGATGCTCGCTCGCCAGTACCTCCTTGTGAATCAGCCCTGCCACAGGATGACCATCGAGAAATGCCGTGGCATAATGTATCTTATCCAACTGGATGTCGCGAAATGTCCAGCCAAACAGTCCCGCATAAAATTTCTTGGCGGCGGCGAGGTCCGGCGTCACCAATTCAACAAATATGATTTTGCCAACGTGATGTTCTTGGCTGGCCGGCACAACAATCGCCGGCAGCTGGATCGGTGCGGCCATGACCGGTACTGCACACGCAATACCGAGAAGTACGACTAGCAATCCTTGCCTAAGAAAATGTCGGACTCGATCAGGCAGCCCCCTTTGCGGACTAATGCGATTTGCTGCTATTAAGTCAATCAGGTTTGATCTGTGTTGCCTATTCATCATGGTCTCCACCTTCTGCTTTGTAATATCATCCATTAATAGAATCTACTTTATTTATATAGTGAAAAATAACGATGTCAAGTTTTTAGCGATAACCGTCTAGATTTTCAGCGGCACTTACTGTAAGCGTGGCTTCCGGATTTGCCAATTATTCGGAAATTATCACACTTATGGCACTGGCGGGACTGATTGATAGCTTTTTTTAGGCGACATCGAGAACTGGCCACTGAGCTGTTTTACTGCCCACAGGTGTAGGACGAGGCTCATTGCACAACCTTTCTATAGCCTTCATCTGCTGAGCAGGTGCAATGTTGGTTATCTATATAGTCGTCACGGTCAACCGTGTTTCAATTCTAGTCAAGTGTCAAAGCATCTTCACCATCACATAATCATCCATTACAAAGCCATTCCCTATATCAAAGGTAGCTTCCTCGCGCACAGTGAAGCCGGCTTTGTGGTAGAAAGCGATGGGTTCAACGTTGCGTTTATTCACCTGCAGCATCAACACGCTAAGGCCATGCCTGCGAGCCTGAACTTCGACGTGGCGAAGCATGAATCCGCCCAGTCCCTTTCCCCGGTGCTTCCGCAGCAAGTAGAGCTGTTCGAGTTTCATCTCATTAGGTGTGGATGTTCTAGCGTAACTACAATATCCGACCGGTTTACCCGCCAACTTCAGAAGCTCCAGCCAGCGGTCGTCCGCGTTAAAGTACCGGCAAAGCTTGTCTGGGGTGTAGCGTCCCGCTAGCATATAATCAATCTGCGCCACGCTAAGCATTTTAGCGTAGTGCGAACGCCAGATCACTTCGCCCAAGCGCGCGACGATCTCAATGTCGGCTTCGGTTAGCGTGTCAAGGCATGCGTTGGAAAACATGCGGGAAGACACCTCAACCGCTCCTAATGGCACCGTGCTGCGACGTATAACAAGTTGTTATCATGATCTGTCCAACATTTTATATAGAATATTATCCGACCCCCTAAATATCCAGTTTCTGTTCATCTCACAAAATACTAGCATGCTGAGCTGAATTTTCATACACCTGAAAGCTAATACGTTGGCCAGCTCACCTGCAATGTTGTATTTCGAAAGTACTTAACCCGACGAAATCCAAGAACTCAGAAAATAACTACCGGGCGGAAAAAGCCAAGCGAAAACCCAGGAGGCTACCCCGGTGCGAAGGCGGCTTCCTGCTCCGTCTAGTCGCGCGAACATAAGCCGGTTCATCGCTCCAGGCACTGCCACGAAGCACTCTTTCGTGCCCGCTACGCGGCCCCTGCGGGTTAGAGCGAAGGCTGTCACGGTAATAGTTCTCGTCGTACCAGTCTTGTACCCACTGCAAGACGTTGCCACACATATCGTACAGCCCTAGCCCGTTGGACTGCTTAGTTCCCACACGGTGCGTAGAGAGGCCGCCGTTATAATAGTACCATGCCACAGCGTTGATATCGTTGCCACCCGCGTATTTCTCCTTCTTGCCGCCGCTGCGGGCCGCGTATTCCCATTCTGCTTCCGTAGGAAGCCGGTAATACATGCCGCTTACCTCGGAGAACCAATTTATGAACGCCTCGGCATCGTTCCGCGAGACGCAGACTACTGGTTGGCTGTCATCCTGATTAAATCCAGGATTGCGCCAGTTCTTAGAAGCGTCCCATACCCATTTGCTCCCGTTAAAAACTCCACAGCCCCCCTCCTCCTCCGCATCGGTCTTATAGCCGGTAGCAACTGTAAACTTGCGGAATTCCCCAACAGTGACGTCATATTTTGCCAAAGCAAAATCATTCACGCAGACTTCATGCACTGGCTGCTCACTTGGAAATCCATCTCCGAAAGTGTCTCCCATCTGATAGCAGCCGCCCTGAACATAGACAAACTCCATTCCGAAAGAGTGGTCTTTATAGTATCCCGCATTTCTTTCCCCAGTGGCTTCCACATCCGCCCCAAACGCCTTAGCAGCCATCGCCATTGATGGAACAGCGGTAAGTATCAGCAACAAAACAATAAGTCTTTTCATTGTTTCCCTCCAATGTTAATTTCATTATATCCTGCTATAGATAATGACCCAACCACTGGGTACTGCCTAAATCATTAACAGACGCCATACATAATTGTGTAAGAATAGTTCCTGACATATCAGAAGGTCGGCACCTTATTATAGTATCATGCACAAATCCACTATTCGCTGAATTATCAATGCGTGCAACATCAGATCGCCTCCTGATCGGTCAACAACGGTCATGGCACATATTCTGCTTTACAATACAATAGCAAACACCAAAGCATGTTCTATTTTGATGCGGATGTCGTTATAATGGAGTTTGTTATGAGCAGCGACTTGATTGGCAGATTCATTCATATCCCG
>Ga0182010_10001166_pt1 | contig 14103 bp, 10 predicted proteins | sample 611E1MmetaG_FD_120488 | JGI IMG/M metagenome (GOLD analysis project Ga0182010, IMG submission 120488) | Permafrost microbial communities from Stordalen Mire, Sweden - 611E1M metaG | ecosystem: Environmental > Terrestrial > Soil > Wetlands > Permafrost | place: Sweden: Stordalen | collected...
GTAAAAGCCGGTAAACTGTTAATCCCCGAATGTGTCAGAGTTGAGCCTGTGGATGGGTTAGCCAGACCGGATTAGTCAGGAATTGGGTAATGTTGTACCCTGCTGATTAATAGAACTTTTCTTTGCGTTTCACCGCGCCGCATTAAAATTGGGCTCCCATTATCTTTAAATTGTCACGTCCGTTTAATCACAAAAAAGGTGGATTCCAATTAACCGGAATCCACCTTTTCCCGACACGGTTAGTTCCCTCTCCTTGAGACCCGCAGGTCGAAATACTTTTGCCTCAGGCAAAATGTACACAAGGGTCAGAGTGAGGTGGTATTTCGTGCTTCGATGTTCGTATTTCGGGTTTATTCGCTTAGCACTTCTTGGCGTTGACGTATTTCTTTTCCAGGTCCGTCCAGAAATCCAGCCGGCGCAGGTGATTCAGATAAGCATCAGCGGGCATATCCTTCAGGAAAAAGCTCTTGGTGGAACCCGTCTCGTAAAGCCCTTTATACATGTTGATCAATGTCCCGGCGATGCCCGGCAGCGGGTTGCCCGGTACCCATAATTTAGCGCCGACGTCCTCGTAGTCTTTGGTCGTGAATTCTTCCGGCCCCGAGCCCCAGATCCAGACCTTGGGTGCGCCCATCTTCGAGTAGATATCCTTCATGACATCCTTGGTGGTTTGCCCTTTTTTCAGCGGGATGGTCTCCAGACCCTGGGGTAATAACATATCGACACCGGCTGCGACCGCCGCTTTAGCCCGTGACAGCATATCGTCCACACCGTTCACTCGCAGCGCATCGGTTCTGGCGCAGATGAAGAAGTCCTTGTCTTCCTTCTCCCGTGCTTCCATCACTGCCCCTAATTTGCCCACATATTCATCGATGGGGATCACTTCCTGGGCAGCAAGGGCCGGACACTTGGTTGGGTGTTTCTGGTCGTCAATGAACATCCCGGCCGCGCCCGCGCGGATCAGCTCCGTTGTGGTGCGGTAGGCTGCCAGCGCGCCGCCGTAGCCGTCGTCCGCATCGACAATGAACGGCACATCGACTGAGTTCACCAGGTTTCTTACGATAGTTACTACTTCCGAGGCTGTGGCAATCCCGAAATCCGGCATGCCGAGCTGGGCATCGCGGATACCGTATCCCGTCATAAACAGCGCTTTAAAACCGACTGATTCCGCCATGCGGGCAGACATACAGTCGTAGGCGCAGGGGATTACCCGCAGCCCGGGTTTGTTCATAAAATTACGCAGCATTTTCGTCTTTTTCATTTACACACCTCATTATTTATTAAATTAGCAATCAGCGGGATGACTAAATTTTTCCCTCAGCAATCAGCTTATTGGTGTAAGCTTCCAGTCCGCCGGCCTCGACGATTTCCAGCAGGAAATCCGGCAGCGGTGTGAATTTCATGGCTTTTTTCGTGGTCAGGTTCTTGATTTCACCTTTGTGCAGGTCGACCTCTAATTCATCACCTTGCCTGACGAACTTTTTAATCCCCTCGAGTTCGATGATCGGCAAACCCAGGTTGATCGAGTTCTTAAAAAAGTTGCGGTCGAAGGATTCTGCGATGACGCAGGAGATTCCCACCTGCATCAGGCCGATATTAGCTTGCTGGTGGCCGTGGCCGCAGCCCATGTTCGTGCCCGTTACCAGGATATCGCCTTTTTTGACCTTCTTCGGGAAATCGGGGTCTACCGGGGTTAAAATCCAGCGTCCGTAATTACCGTCTTTCATATGCCCCATTTCCCGTTCACGAAATGGGATAAGCTCTAAATCGGCGTCCAGATTGTCGCCGAAAACCCATGCTTTACCTTTAAAGTTCAATGCCATTATCATTCTCCTACATGTATTTTCGCGGGTCGGCAATTTTGCCTTCCAGGGCGGAAGCTGCAACTGTTGCCGGACTGCCGAGGTAAACCTGCGCGCTTTCGTCGCCCATGCGTCCCGGTACGTTGGTAGTACTGGAGCCGATGCAGACCTCATTCTTGGCCAGCGGGGTATAGAAACCGGGGCACATACTGCAGCTCGGCGCGCACACAAAGGCGCCGGCCTCCAGCAAAGTGGCGATAACACCCTCTTTGTCGGAGCGGAGCATCGTGTCGCTGGAACCGGGAGTTACGTTGAACATGACGCCGGGCGCAACTTTCTTGCCCTTCAGGATCTTCGCGGCTACTCTGAGGTCTTCGTCACGGCCGCTGGCGCAGGATCCGATGAATGCCGAAGTGATCTTGGTCCCCACGGCCTGTGAGACAGGTACTACTGTGCGCCGGTAGGGTGGAACAACCACCTGCGGCTCGATCTTGGACCCATCGTATTTATATACTTTCGCGTATTCTGCATCTTTATCGCTGTATTGCGGCTCGAACGGCACTTTGGTACGTGCTTTGAACCAGTCGATGACTTTCTGGTCGGGGGCAACGATGCCGGTCTTGGCGCCGGTAAAGATGGAAAGGCAGCACATCGTCAGTCTTCCGTCCATACTCATGTTCTCTACTACAGATCCCGTATATTCCATTGCCTGGTAGACTGCGCCGGCGGGGCCGATCTGACCCAGGATATATTCAAAGACATCTCTGCCCATGACGCCGTTCTGCAGCTTGCCGCTAATCTCGAATTTAATACTCTTGGGCACGCGGAACCACATCCAGCCGAGGCGCAGGAATGACGTTTCCGCGGCGGATAAGTTAATGCCGAGGCATCCTACGCCGCCCACGGTCGGGCAATGGGTATCGATGTGCAGGTAAACGCCGCCAGGCAGTGCCCACGCCATTTCAATCGGGATGTGATGGCAAGTGCCTACTCTGCCCAGTTCCAGGATATTTTCGTCCGGAACTCCCAGACTTTTAGCCCATTCCACGGTCTGGCGGTGGGATTCCCTGTTGGTAATGCTGTCCTGCGGACGGGACCAGGAACCGCAGTGCTCCGGCGCAATCATCACTTTGCTCGGGTCGAATAGCTTGTCCCATCCCAGATTTTTGTATTCATTGGCGTTTAATGCCCCGATGTCGCTGCCGACCTGAATCACAGTATCGATACCGAACTTGACATACTCACCGGGTTTTACTTCCGGCACCCCGACCTTTCTTGCAATAATTTTCTCAACAATCGTTTTCCCCATATTCATCCCCCTTCATCGTTTCCGGCTTTGGTCAGACCGTCTGACCGGTTAAAATATGCAGATTTTTTAAGAATAACAAAATAATATTTATCAATATTCGTTGTCGAATATTATAGCACACAACGTTACCATGGCAAAGCTAAATATTATTGATATTGGACTGCGGAAAACAGAAGAAAGTCATGCGCGGCCTTCTTTAGCAGAAAGGATAACATTCACTACACAAATTGTCAAAAAACAACTTCTGTAAAACGCTCATGTTATAATACCTTCATAATCTGGAAGGAGGTGAGAGCAAATGACCGCGTACGAGCATTTTCATTTTACCTGAGTCTGAGATTGCAGATCCGGCGCAAGTTTTGCGCTAGTCATCTGCTCAAAAAACCTCCGCCAAAAGATAACCCGGGGGGCTATCGTGTTTTAGTTTGATCGAGCCTGTAGAAAAGGTCGCTAACGGTGGTACGGAGGTTTCCGTCCATCGTTTTTTATTTATGAAGAAAGTAAAAGGAGTTTAATTTAAATGACCACTGACAATGTCCGGATGTGGACTGATTTAAACATCGATCTGAAATCACATGATATGCTGTTGAATGCTCTAGGGCCGATTTTTCAGGAGGTTTACCTTTCGCAGAAAAACCGTCCGGCAGGCATGGGTTTTTACGATTTTGTGGTGGGGGATATTCATGGTATCCGCGTCAAAGAACTGAGAGAACATGCCAAAACCGGCGGTAAGGTCGTCGCGACTTACTGTGTGTTTGTGCCCGAAGAGCTGGTATGGGCGGCCGGCGCCATTCCTGTAGGGCTGTGCGCGGGCACCCAGTTTTCCGTGCCGATGGCGGAAGAGGTGCTGCCGCGCAATACCTGCGCTTTGATCAAATCCTCGTTTGGTTTTAAACTGGGGCGGGTTTGCCCTTACGTTCAAGCCAGTCATCTGATCGTCGGGGAGACGACCTGCGACGGCAAGAAGAAAATGTTCGAAATTTTAAACCAGTACCAGCCGGTATACGTGATGGAAGTGCCGAATAAAAAGACCGAACGCAGCCGAACGCTCTGGCACGGCGAGGTGGTGGCATTCAAAGATGTCATCGAGAAACTGACCGGGAACAAGATCACCCCGAAAAAGCTGGCGGAGGCTATCGATCTGGTCAACGGGCGTCGACTGGCCTTGCAGCGACTGTACAATCTGCGTAAGGTCAGACCGGTACCGATCAGCGGTAAAGATGCGTTGCTGGCGACCCAAGTCTCTTTTTACGATGATGCCGCCAGGGACACGCAGATGCTGAATACACTGTGCGACGAACTGGATAAGAGAGTCGCCGCTGGTCAGGGGGTAGCTCCAGCGAACGCGCCGCGCATCCTGATCTCCGGCAGTCCGATGGCCATCCCGAACTGGAAATTGCACCACATTATTGAATCTGCCGGAGCGGTGGTAGTCTGCGAGGAATCCTGTACCGGCACGCGGTTCTTTAGCGACCTGGTGAAACCGACCCCGCATAACCTCGAGCAGCAGCTCACGGCAATCGCCGACCGCTACATGAATATTCACTGTGCCTGTTTTACACCGAATGACGAGCGTCCGGACGACGTGGTGCGGCTGGCAAAAGAATACCAGGCTGATGGCGTAATGCACTACAATCTGCAATTCTGCCACACTTATGCCAATGAAGGCTACAAGATGGCGGAGCGCCTGGAGAAGGAAGGTATTCCGATGTTACGTATCGAGACCGACTACAGTGATGAAGACGCGGGTCAGTTACGCACCAGAATAGAAGCTTTCCTGGAGATGATAAAACACTGATTTTAGTAAACGGCCGCGGCATGACCTCTGGAGCACATTTCATGTCTGCCGCGGCTGTCAGATTCCGGCGGTCGAAGATTAAGGATATGATTTTTCCCGGCAGCAAGACTACCTTACCGCGAATACTTTTTTTCGAGTCCTTCCCAGAATTCAGTATCTTCAGACTTGCGCAAGAATTTCGGTAAAGGTCCTCCTACCGGATTATAGCCTTCGATAGTCCCTTTATCACGCAGGGTTTGCAATAATTCAAGCACCAATTTCGTCACAGCGGCGTCTAACGGTCCCGGCGCCCAAACTTTGGCGCCCATATCCTTCCAGTCATCAACACTGAAGGTAGCCGCGATACCGTGAACTCCGATCGCCCAGATGGGTACTGCGGGTGCGCCGATCGCTTTATAGAGCTGTTTTATTTCCTCTCTATTACGCACCCCGAATTTCGATTGGGGTAATCGCGCCTGGGGGAGAATCACATCCACGCCGATATTTAATAATGCCTTCGCGCGTGCGATCACTTCTTCGTCCCCCATGGTAGAGCCGGCTTCAATGCGCGCGACAATCAGCACATCCTTGTCCTCTCTGTTCCGGGCCTCGATCACCGCTCCCATTTTGCCTAAAAACTCATCCCGCGAAATCACTTCTTTGAGGATTGATTTAGGGTCATGACCCTGGGCGGGACCTTTGTACGGATGTTTCTGGTCATTCATGGAAATTCCGGCAATGCCGATCCTGATGAGTTCCTGTGTCGTTCGGTAAGCATCCAGCGCGCCGCCAAATCCGGTTTCGGCGTCAAAAACAAGCGGGACGTGAATCGAGTTCATCATGTTTTTTAAGGTTGTAACGGCCTCCGTCTGCGTGATGATCGCGGGAGACAAACCGAACGCATTGGTCCGGATGCCCGCAGTGCACATAAATATCGCTTTAAATCCAACTTCCTCCGCACACCCGGCGGTCAGGCAATCGTAAACCCCAGGGATGACTAAAAGTCCCGGCTTTTTTAACAGTTGGCGAAGCGCAGTTGATTTTTTCATTTTATTACTTTCCTTTTTAATACTAGTAATATTAAAACGTTCATGATATTTGCTGCTGCAATAAGATTAGCAGTTCCGGTGAATTTTTGGAAGTAATGAGGATGCGGGGATGCTCATTTACCTTCTATTTTTACTACTGCCGTAATGATTTCTTCTTGATGTCCTGATCGATCCAGAAACGGGCAGCGTAGAAACTCAGCATACTGGGGCCCCCGGACCCCATCCACACTGAATGAACCTGAGCGTGATAACCCTTCAACCACGGCTGGCAAAAAGAATAGGCCAGCGGTTGTAAGAGTGAAATAGCATAATGCTGTCTGGCAACACGGTCGTTAGCTTCCTTCAGTATTTGCTTGAGCTGATCTTCGCTGGCAGCGGCCATGGCTCTGGGATAGAACCCGTCAAAAACCGGATCGCTAACCATCATGAAATTGGCGGATAATCCTGTTTGAAACCGGGCAAGCGCTCTTAATGGGGAATAGGTGTTGCCCAGCGGTCCATACGGGCGGTAAACTAATTGCTCATGTTTTCCGTTTTCGACGAAAGCGAGCCAATCATTCGAGCCCATGGTCTTTATTTCCATATCCACACCAATATCGGCGAAGTAAGATTTTACGATCTGTAACAAATCTAAATCGCTGTCAGTGTCAGCTATTACATGAGTTTTAAAACCTTTTGGATATCCGGCATCAGTCAGCAAATTCCTGGCTGCTGACGGGTTATAAGCATATTCATCTTTCAGATCCCGGGGCCATTCCTCGTAGGGGAAGCCCCATCCTTTCAGATAGTTTTTGGGGGTTAATGTGGATGGGTAGGGCTCGAGGGTCCCCTTGTAATACGATTTAGCTATCCCAGGGAGGTCAATTGCCATCTGGAGCGCCCTGCGAACCCTGATGTCGTTAAAAGGCGGCCTGTCATTTCTCGGTTGGAGAGATAAAGCGGCTAACGCGAGCGGTATCTGTAATATCTCAGGATTTGTTTTACGCAGGGAATCAGCGTAACCGGCGGAAACCTGCTGGATGATATCAACCTTACCAGTCCGCATGGCCTCTACAGCTTCGCCCTCATCCGGGATAATAACGAACTTGAGTTTGTCGGCGTAAGGGAGTTTATTTTGCGGATACCTCTCATCGTATCCCCAGTAATCAGGATTCTTAACCAGGGTCGTGGAACTACCGGCAACACAATCTTTCAAAATAAAAGGACCGGTCCCGATCGCATGATGCCAATCACGGACGTCGCCCCATTTTCTGACTGCCTCGGAATTTTCCAGACAGGGCGCCTGACTCACTTCGTGAATAGTCTCCATGATAAATTCCGGATTGGGAGTCTTGAATTTGAAAACTACGGTATATTTATCGAGTGCTGTTACTGAAATAATATCCTGATAATTTTTATCATTGACGCGCGCAGGACTTGGCCGAGTGAAGCCACCTCCCAACCCTAACATCCTGTTATAGTGAAACAAAACATCTTCAGAGGTAAATTCGCGGCCGTTTGCCGGAGGGATATTTTGCCAGTGCACTCCTTGACGCAGGCGGACAATGTGCGTATCCGGAGCAGGGAATTCCCAACTTTCAGCCAAGATACCTTTACGGTACTGAGTAGGATGCCATGCGATTCGATAACTCCATATTTCCGGATCTAATGTCCAATCATCGCCGACCAACCTTTCCAGCCAACCACCATAAATACTGGTAGAGCCTTCGGAATAATAGGGATCAAAATTTATAATATCCCGATTACCCCGGATAACGATTTCACCGCCATATTGCGGTTTACCAAGCTTGTCCCACCAGGCAACTTCCGTTTTCATGTCTCTCCTCCGGAGTTTATTCCGTTGATGATACCGTGACCTGAAATCAGACGACGTTATTATTTTTTGTGACCGTCCGGTTAAAAGCAAATTATATGGTTTGGGAATTCAAGCAAGAAGGCGGGGAATTCCCCGCCTTCTTTTTCCAATAAATGAGTTGAAAGTTAATTACTATTTGCCCAACGATTTCTTGACGTTCGGGTCAATCCACCCTCTCATGATCATGGGCATAGCGTTATAATACGAAGCATCCAGTTCGCCGTAATAATTCTTGAACCACGGCCAGTAGCAGTTCACGGTATAGGTATTGGTTAGACCGATAGTGCTGGCGTCATCCATAAAAGCGATTGACAGCGCCTGGATTTTTGCTGCCCGCTGAGTTGCGTCAACAGTGGCAGACATATCCTGGTACATTTTTTCCTGTAACAACCCCTCGGTATCTGACGGGTCATTATGATAAAGACCGGTAGTGGCATAGGTTGCCCGGGCGAGGTTCAGGGTTGTCAACGGGTTGACGGCGGTTGAATTTTGGATGACGCAGTCTTTAAAAGTACCCTGGTTTGAGGCCGTTGATAATACCGTTTGATCTACGATGTTAAGAGTAGCAGTAACGCCGATCTGCGCCCACATGGCAATTACCGCGTTACATGTATTTATTTGCTGCTGGTTGCCGGAAGAAACCATTATTTCCATTTTGAAACCACTGGGGAAGCCGGCCGTAGCGAGCATCTGCTTGGCTAAAGTCGGGTTATAGTTCCAGAGCTGTTGATCCGCCGCAGGCAGTTGCGCCAGCGGAGTGTAACCGGGGACGCCAATAGCTTCCGGCCAGCTGTAATAATCGCCGCCGTTGTAAGCGAGAGTTGCGATGGTTTTCAGGTCGAGGCCGATCATTAGAGCCTGTCTGACACTTTTAATTTTAACCGCAGGCGAGGTAAACCGGTTGAATTCAAGAAAATCAACGACACCGCTCAGGTATTGTTTCTGGATCAAAGCCGGAGTGCTTTGCGCCAGGCTCGGCGCATATTGAGTTTTGACCTTGGCGCACCAGTCAATTTTGCCTGTGCGTATCGCGGATATCTGCGTAGACTCATCCGGGATGATGGGATAGATAACTGTCTGGATAAACGGCATTTGATATGACTTGCCGTTGATTGTGGTTGAGCCCCAGTAGTTAGGATTTCGGGTATAAGTGGCGCCGGCGCCGGAAACGAAGTCAGTCAGAATGTAAGGTCCGGTACCGACCTGGTTTTTCCAATCCGTGGGGCCAGCGTCCACTGCCTCTTTTGCCCAGATCTGACCTAAGGCCGTGCCGCCGAACCGCCATGCCCAGTTGGCATAAAAAGAATTGCAGTTCCAAACAACCGTATACTTATCGGGAGCAGTTATAGATGTGATCCAGGTAAAAGCAGCCGACATGCCCGGCCGGTTGATCGCACGGTTTTCGGAATAAACCACATCAGCAGATGTCATCTCCCTGGGCGCCATGCCGATCTTTTGATTACCGGTAAACATGACTCCCTGCCGCAGGTGGTAGGTATATGTAAGCGGACTGGCTTGAATTTCCCAACCGGTTGCCAGCAGACCGCCCCAGTATTGCTCAGGCACATTTTCCCAGAGATTGAAGGCAAAAGTGTTGTTGCCTCTCGGTCCGTATTTATCTATGTCGCCGACCAGTAATTTCTCCATGTAAGGATTGCCCCATACAGATGCCTGGCCTAGAGCGATGGCCATCTGGTGGTCCCACCCGGTTGGATCCGCGTTGCTGGCGGCATTAGCATTGTTAAGTATAGTAAAAGTTCCCCCGTAGATCGGCGTATTGGCCGCGGGTGTAGTAGTAGCGGGAGTAGTTGCAACTGTTGTGGTTGTAACTGCCGTGGTAGTTGTTTTTACAGCCGTAGTGGTGCTCGATGCAACCGTGTTAGTGGTAGTAGAACTTGTACTTGACGTTGCCGTAGCGCAAGATGCTAGCGCCAATGATGTCACGATAAGGCAAGTCAGTATTATCCATGTTGCCCGTCTTTTCATTCATGTCTCCTTATTATTTCGATATTATTCTGCCAAGAATATGCAAGGTAATTCTATGTAGATATCAATATGGATAGCAATAAAACAACGAGAATAATAGCATTGACTGCCAGATTTGTCAATCAGGCCAACGAAATACTGAATGATATTTACATTTTCAACAGTCTGCTATATCATTTATGCTATAAATTGCCTGAAGGATATTAAAAAAATTTTACAATAGCCTTGTTTGATAATTACTTTATAAATTTAGTAATTGTCGTAATCTTTGAAATTTTGAAAAATATTACGTTTTCCCGGCGGTATCACTAAAGGAGATCCAGCAAGATGTCAAAAATAACATCAGAGAGTAATATGGTTCGTTCAAGGTTGTTATTAGGGAGGGCAAGATATCTGTTGGTTAAGGCCCGGCAAAAAGAATTGGCTCCATATCATGTCACGCCGCAGCAAGCTAACGCTTTAACAATAATTGAAGAGTTGGGCGACAAGGCTAATTTTTCAGAGTTAGCCAAGCGCACAGAAAGAAAATTGAACACGCTTTCGATACAGATGACGAGGATGGAAAATGACGGACTGATAAAGAAGGTCAGAGAAACACCGAAATCAAATCAATTAGCATTTGAATTGACGGAAAAAGGGAAAAATATCTGCCGGGAAGCTAAGAAAATAAAATCGATTAAAACAATCATGTCTGCTTTAACGGAAGAAGAACACCAACAATTAAGAGTACTGTTGGGGAAAATAATCACGAAGGCAGAAAAATACTAGATCCCAAATGGTCAAACGAAGAGCATCCGGAGCTTGAGTAACCATGTCCATCAAGCAGAACCCAAACTTGAGAATTCTATTGACAAACCGGAAACCTGGTGTTAACATTCTTGACAATTACATGCGAAATCACGCGAGAAGGAGCGGAGTTGTATCATGGAAATCAATGATCTATTACTGGATGGTTTGGACAATTTGCAAAGGCTGGTTCAAAAGGGTACAAGTGGGCTTACTCCGGCTGAATTAAAATGGCAGCCGCGTCCGAATGCCGAGTCGATCGCACTGCTTTATTTCCATATCGTCCGGGTCGAGGATATGGCGACACATGACATACAGGGCAAACCGCCCATCTGGGTAGCAGAGAAATGGTACCAGAAACTAAATATATCGGCTGACGCAGGTATGGGCAATCTCACCCCGGAGCAAATCGCCGCCTTTGAACTGCCGAAAGAGTGGCAGACATATGCCGCGGCGGTGAGGAACAGTACCGTCAAATATCTCAAAGGATTAAAATCTAAAGACTTCGATCGGGATGTTGTTGTGCCTACGCCGCCCGGCCAACCTGTTCCGCCTCCGCCATTACCGTTTACCCCAACCGTCGGGGGAATATTAATTCATATGTTGACCGCACTTTCCGCGCGCGGGGGGAAAATCGAATATATCCGTGGTTTGCAGCAGGGAAAAGGTAAATAGCAAAAACCATTCGCAAATAAACTCATAATAAAGCCGTTACGTCTTGACAGATGTAACGGCTTTTTAGATTCGAGAAATTGCCAGTATTAGTACGACGATGAATCATTAGTCCAGATATACGGGAACAGGCAGCTAATCTCTTTGATGAGATGGTTATGGGTGCAAGGAATAATAAACCATTACCCGTCAGATGACCAATACGGAAGCAGGGCGGCGTTCCGGATCGTATTGAAACACCGCCCTCGTATGTTACTAATGGTCTCCGTTGAGCGTTCAAAACATCAGTCAATTCGTGCCGGTTATCGCTTGCTGATCATCTGATTTGTGGTTCAGAACGCATTTCAGGTGTCCTTAAAGAAGTTCATACTACAACCGTGCGAGGTCGAAGCGGTCAAGGTTCATTACCTTATTCCATACTGCAACAAAGTCGTGCACAAACTTCTCCCGTGAGTCCTCGCATGCGTAGACTTCCGCCAAAGCCCGGAGCTGGGAATTGGACCCAAAGATGAGGTCGACGCGGGTGCCCGTCCACTTGAGTTCGCCCGTTGCGCGATCATGACCCTCGAACACGTCTTGGGTTTCCGAGGTTGCATTCCAGGTCGTTCTCATATCGAGCAGATTCACGAAGAAGTCATTGGTGAGCGTCTCCAGTCTCTTGGTGAAGACGCCGTGTCGGGACTGTCCGAAATTAGTATTCAAGACACGCATACCACCCATGAGCACTGTCATTTCGGGTGCTGTCAGGGTCAGCAATTGCGCCTTATCAACCAGCAACTCTTCGGCGGATACAGCAAACTTGGTCTTCTGGTAGTTGCGGAAGCCGTCCGCGACCGGTTCGAGCACGGCGAATGAGGTCATATCGGTTTGCTCCTTTGAGGCGTCGGTACGTCCCGGCGTGAAGGGAACCGTCACTTTGTAACCGGCATTCTTCGCAGCCTGCTCGACGCCAGCACAACCGCCTAGAACAATCAGGTCAGCCAGTGATACCTTCTTGCCGCCGGACTGCGTGCTGTTGAAAGCGCTCCGGATGTCCTCCAGGGTTTTGAGTACCTTCGCCAGCCGGGCAGGTTGATTGACTTCCCAATCCTTCTGCGGCGACAGACGAATGCGGGCACCGTTGGCACCGCCGCGCTTGTCGGAGCCACGAAAGGTGGATGCCGACGCCCAGGCGGTTGAAACCAGCTCCGACACTGACAGGCCGGAAGCCAGGATCTTGCCCTTGAGAGAGGCGATATCCCGTACACCAATCAGTTTGTGATTGACGGCAGGGACGGGGTCTTGCCAGATAAGATCTTCTGCCGGAACCTCCGGGCCGAGATAGCGTGCGCGCGGGCCCATATCGCGGTGTGTCAGCTTGAACCACGCACGAGCGAACGCGTTCGCCAATTGATCCGGATTTTCCATGAAGCGCCGTGAAATCTTTTCGTAGACAGGGTCGAACCGCAGAGCGAGGTCTGTTGTCAGCATTGATGGCGCGTGACTCTTTGACGGGTCGTGCGCATCCGGCACAGTACCGGCGCCGGCGCCATCCTTCGGTCTCCACTGTTGCGCACCGGCCGGACTCTTCGTCAGTTCCCATTCGTAGCCGAATAGAATCCGGAAGAAGTTGTTGCTCCACTTAGTGGGTGTATTGGTCCAGATGACTTCCAGACCGCTGCTGATTGTATCATCGCCTTTGCCTGTGCCAAAGTTATTCTTCCAACCCAGACCCTGCTCCTCAATGCCTGCAGCTTCGGGCTCGGGTCCAACGTGTTTCGCATTAGCGGCGCCGTGTGTTTTACCGAAAGCGTGACCGCCAGCGATGAGCGCCACCGTCTCCTCGTCGTTCATCGCCATACGGGCGAAGACTTCGCGGATATCCCGCGCCGCAGCGATCGGATCCGGATTGCCGTTCGGTCCTTCCGGGTTGACGTAAATCAGTCCCATCTGAACGGCAGCGAGCGGATTCTCGAGGTTCCGTTCTCCTGTATACCGCTTATCCCCCAGCCATTTATCCTCGGATCCCCAGTAAGTGTCCTTTTCCGGTTCCCAGATGTCCTCACGCCCTCCAGCAAAACCGAAGGTCTTGAAACCCATCGATTCCAGAGCGACATTACCGGCGAGAACCATCAGATCTGCCCAGGAAATCTTCCGGCCGTATTTCTGCTTGATCGGCCAGAGCAGCCGGCGTGCCTTGTCGAGGTTCACATTATCGGGCCAACTGTTAAGGGGCGCAAAGCGCTGGCTGCCGTTGCCTGCGCCGCCGCGGCCGTCACCGGTGCGGTAAGTGCCGGCGCTGTGCCATGCCATACGGATGAACAAAGGTCCGTAGTGGCCGAAGTCCGCCGGCCACCAGTCCTGCGACTTTGTCATCAGTTCGCGGAGGTCCTTTTTTACGGCCGCCAAGTCCAGGCTTTTGAATTCTTCACGATAGTTAAAACCATCGCCCATCGGATTAGACCTGGAGGAACGCTGGTGCAAGATATCGAGGTTCAACTGGTTCGGCCACCAGTCCTGGTTCGCCGTCCCGCGGCCGGCGATGTGTTTGGGAGCTGTGCCCGTTACCGGGTTCTTGTCATCTTCCATAATATCCCCTCCTTTCGTTTTCTGAACTCATACACCGTACTGCTATGTATATAATACTACGGTATCTATTTGGCTATAAACGAAAAGGTTATTGGATGTAAATTAAGATGAATCTGTGACCATAGACTATTGGAGCGAAAATGTTACCTTACAATAAGTTAGAGTTAGCTTTGAAAAATGGTGGGCAGTAGTGGATTTGAACCACTGACCCCTTGCGTGTGAAGCAAGTGCTCTAACCACTGAGCCAACCGCCCCTGAAGTCAATACATTTCAAATCTTAAGCTAAATTGGGCTTAAAA
>Ga0182010_10001171_pt1 | contig 14082 bp, 12 predicted proteins | sample 611E1MmetaG_FD_120488 | JGI IMG/M metagenome (GOLD analysis project Ga0182010, IMG submission 120488) | Permafrost microbial communities from Stordalen Mire, Sweden - 611E1M metaG | ecosystem: Environmental > Terrestrial > Soil > Wetlands > Permafrost | place: Sweden: Stordalen | collected...
CATCGATACGCCCGGGCACGTGGACTTCACCATTGAGGTGGAACGCTCGCTGCGCGTGCTCGACGGCGCGGTGGTCGTGTTCTGTGCCGTGTCCGGGGTGGAGCCACAGTCTGAAACCGTGTGGCATCAGGCCGACCAATTCCACGTGCCCCGCCTTGCTTTCATCAACAAGATGGACCGCCCAGGGGCAGACTTTCAGGCGGTAGTCGAGGAGATCCGCACGCGCCTGGGTGCGCGGCCAGTCCCGGTCCAGCTTCCCATCGGCGCCGAGGACCATTTCACTGGGGTGGTGGACCTGGTACACGAGCGCGCCATCTTTTTCTCGGGCGCAGAGGATGATCCGCCGCGCGAGGACGACGTACCCGCGTCTATGGCCGAGGCCGTGGCTGCCGCGCGCGAAGAACTGGTGGAAGCCGCGGCAGATTTCGACGACGGCATCGCGGCCGCGTATCTCGAGGGCAAGCCAGTGGAAACGGCTGCGCTGATGGCGGCCCTGCGCAAGGGCACCCTCGCCTGCAAGATGGTCCCGGTGCTGGCTGGCTCGGCCCTGCGCAACAAGGGCGTGCAGCCGCTGCTCGACGCGGTTTGTGACTTCTTGCCTGCGCCCACCGAGGTGCCCCCCATCACGGGACATGTGCCAGGCCGCGATGAGCTGGCCACGCGAATCTCCGACGACAGCGCGCCCTTTTGCGCCCTGGCCTTCAAGGTGGCCATGGACGAGGGGCGCAAGACGGTCTACCTGCGCATCTACTCGGGCGTGCTGAAACCGGGGGACGAAGTACAGAACGCGCGCACTCGGCGCAATGAAAAGATCACCCGGCTTTTCTCGGTCCATGCCAACCGGCGCGAGCGCATCGAGCGCGCGGGAGCGGGCACCATCGTGGTAGCGATGGGTCTCAAGGACGCAGGCACCGGCGACACCATCTGCTCGCCCAAAGCGCCCATCCTGCTTGAGCGCATCGCCGCGCGCGAGCCGGTGATCGCCCGCGCCATTGAGCCCAAGACCCAGGCCGAGAAGGAAAGACTCGACTTCGGCCTGGCCAAGCTGGCCGACGAGGATCCGACCTTTCGCACCGGCGAGGATCTGGAGACGGGCCAGACCATCATCCGAGGCATGGGCGAGCTTCACCTGGACATCATGGTGGACCGGCTGCGCCGCGAGTACGGCGTGGACGCCCATGTGGGCCGGCCCCAGGTCGTGTATCGCGAGACTCTGGCCAAACCGGCCGAGGCCGAAGCGCGCTTCGAGCGCGAGATTGAAGACGAGAAGGTGTTCGGGCAAGCCCGGGTGCGAGTGGCGCCGCGTCCGCGCGGCAGTGGCAACCAGGTCGGGCTGGCCCTGGTGCGGCCCGAGCCTGCCCCCGGCGCGCCCCGCATCCCGGAGACACCACGTGCCATCCTGGACGCCGCGCTGGAGGGCGCTACCGAGGCCATGCGTTCCGGGCCAGAGGGCTATCCTTTCGAGGACATCGAGGTGTCGGTCATCGGCATCGAGTACCAACCCGACGCCTCCACCCCGGCGGGCGAGCGGGCCGCGGTGGGCGAGGCCTTGCGCCTGGCCTCGCGCGAGGCTGGCACGCGCCTGCTTGAGCCCATCATGAAGGTGGAGGTCACCGCGCCCGAGGCCAACGTGGGCGGGGTGGTCGGCGATCTCAACGCACGCCATGCCCGCATCGAGGACGTGGGCGTGCGCGGCACCCAGCGTCTGATCATCGCCAAGGTGCCCCTGCGTCGCATGTTCGGCTACTCGACCGATCTGCGCTCGGCCACCCAGGGACGCGCCAACTACACCATGCAGTTCGACACCTACGACGTCTGCGAATAGCACAGTTCAGTGCTAGGCTTCGCGCCAGCGAGGGAACACTTGAGCACGAAAATTGGACTTGGGCTGGCTCTGGTCATCGGCGTGGGCCTAGCCGGCTGCGGGGCGAGCAGCCCTTCTGGCGGGGTGGCTCCACTTCCTGATGCTGCAGCGACCGGCGTCGAGGCGGCTGTGCCCGCTGATGCTGCAAACGCCGCTGCCGCCGAAGTATCGGCCGACGCGCCGACCGTCGAAGTAGGACCCGAGGTGGCGGTCTCGCCAGCCGACGCCAGCATCGACAAGACGGCTACGCCGCTTGATCTCGCATCCGCCACGGACAGCCTGCCGATCGCGCCCGACGCACTCGCAGCCGAGGCGGTTGCAAGAGTGGATGCGACCGAGGCACTGAGCCGCCCGGACACAGATGGCCTCGACGCTGCCAAGCCCGCTGATGCCACGGCGGTCGAAGCCGCCAAACCCACGACCGATCTGGCGCCGGCGACGCTAGGCGAGATCTCACCGCAGCAACTCAACGCCGCGCTGGCGACCAAAGACTTCTTGCTCATTGATGTGCACTACCCCAACGCGGGCAGCATTCCTGGCACTGATGCGCGCATCGCCTATGACAACATACCGGCCCTTGTGGCTTTCATCGGCCCCGACCTCAACACCAAGGTTGTGCTGACATGTCTCATGGGCGGCATGAGCAAGTCGGCGGGCAACGCCCTGGTTGCCCGTGGCTATCGCAATGTGAGTGAACTGACCGGCGGCATGACCGCGTGGACCAACGCCGGCTATCAGCTGGTACACCTCGACGGCGGAATGTAAGGGAGCGGACGTGGCCTCTGATCCAGTAGCCTTGCGTGCGGCGGTCGGGGCGCTCTTGCGGGCCGCGGGCCGTGACGTGGACAAGGATCCGGATCTGGCGCGCACGCCAGATCGCGTGGCAGAGGTGTGGCAGCGCGAGTTCCTCGCCGGCTACGACATGGATCCGGCACAAATTCTCGGCGAGCCGGTGCTGGGCGAGGCTGACCCCGACGTGGTGGTCGTGGGTGGCTTGCGCTTTCATGCCATGTGTCCCCACCACCTCTTGCCCTATCGCGGGGTCGCGCATGTGGCCTATCTGCCGGCAGGCAAGCTGGTCGGCTTCGGCCGCCTGGCTGATCTGGTCGAGTGCTTCACCAAGCGCCTCACCCTGCAGGAACGCGCCACCCACCAGATCGCCGAGGCCTTGTGGCACGGCCTGGGCGCGCGCGGCGCAGGCTGTGTGATCGAGGCCGAGCAGCTTTGCCTGGCCCTGCCCGGTGAGCGCCACGATCAATCGGGTGTGGTCACCAGTGCCTTTGTGGGCGAGATGCGCGAGCGGCCCGATCTCAAGGCGCGACTGCTGGCGGCGGCGAATCTGGGAGGACGGGTGCGATGAGCGCAGGCAAGTTGGCCGGAAAAGTGGCGGTGGTGACCGGCGCCTCGCGCGGCATCGGGCGAGCCATCGCGGCTCTGCTGGCGAGCGAAGGCGCGGCCGTGGCTGGATGTGCGCGCGGGGTGAATCGCGGCCACTTCCTCGACGATCTCGAAGAAGCGGAACGCGCGCGCCACCTGTTCGCGGTGTGCGACGTCCGGCGCAGCGACGAGGTCAGGTCCTTCCGCGACCTGGTGCTCGCCCGCCTGGGCCCGCCCGACATCCTGGTGAACAACGCCGGCATGGTCGCACGGTCCAGCATCGAGACCCTGCCCGAGGAGATCTGGAACGACGTCCTGGCCGCGAACTTGACCAGCACCTTCTTGGTCATTCAGGCGTTTCTGCCTGCCTTGCGCGGCCGCGGTCGCGGCCGGATCATCAACATAGGATCCGTCGCCGGCCAGCGGGGCACGCCCCTGCTCGGCGCGTACTGCGCGGCCAAGCACGGCGTGGTTGGCCTGACCCGGGCGCTGGCCAAGGAACTGCGACCGGACCGCATCGCGGTGAATGCCATTTGCCCCGGATCCGTCGACACCGAGATGCTGGCCCTCGGTCAGCCAGGTGCCAAGCCCGAGATGACACCGATCGAGTTGGCCCGGGTGGCGCTTTTCCTGGCTGCAGATGCGCCAGCCGCCATGACCGGGCAGAGCGTGGATGTCTTCGGTTGATCGGTGTCCAGGGCAGCGATAGGCGCCGCTGGTGCCGTCGCGACACGGGACAGAGTGATCGGCTCTCGTCAGCCGCCGGCACTTGCCTCAACACACGCCACAACCCTGGCCTGCTCATCGGCGCAGTATGGATCTCGAATGGCCCCCATCCCGTCGGGATCGCATTCCCAGTTCTTCAAGGGCTGTTGCACCAAGCATCTGAAGAAGGCCGATATCTCACCTTGGCAAACTGGCATCGACTCCATCGAATGACAGCGTGGTTTGCACTCGGCCGCATTCTTACATCTAAGGCGCGCCGATAGGGCGCAGACATCGTCACACTTGCTGGCGACATTGGCAGGCGACCCGCTGTCGTTGGCCGCGGGCAGCGGGATCCTCGGGGCCCGTCGCGCCACCACGGGAGCCCTGTGCGCGGTCGGCTTCGTTTGGGGCACCACCTCTTTGCCTCGACATCCTGCGAAGCCGATCACTAACAGGACCGCGACCCCAACGCTCGGCGGCAACCACGTTGCCCTGGACCTGGCGCGAGGTGGCTTCGGAAGATTCAGCGAATGGTGGCAAACAGCAAACATGTGGGAATGCTCCGCTCCGGATGATTTCTCGCGGGCTACTGGACTGTTGCCACCTGGATGGAATCGGAACGCAGACTCGTTCCCTCGTCTTTCATCCCCAGTCCCCCTTCGTCGAGGGACTGGCGCGGCGACACCGCGGTCACTTCACACCTGTATTGGGCGCCCGCAGGGAAGCCCAGCCCAATCGAACCAAGGTCCGGCCAACTCAGCTCAGTTGCAGTAGTGTGCACCGATAGTCTAGGCGTAGAGGGACTGGTCCCCGAGGCGCTCGTGAGATCGAGCGTGTAGACCGCCTTTTCTACGCTGGTCCACGAGTACTTCGTATCCTTGGTCACCGGGGCGCCCGCTCCTGGATTCAATATCTTGGGCGGCACAGGCAGCGTCAAGGCTAGATCTCGCGCACCAATCGCGATCCCGCATTGTCGCGTCACAACGCGTCCATCGCTCGACCCAACGGTGAGGCAGTAGGATCCTCCGAGCCCAGTTAGGTCCGGCACCTCCCAGTCAAACAGCGGTTGGCCTCTGAAGCCAGCGATTATCGGGTAGTCGCGCGAGGTCGGAAGGTGGTAGGTGACATAGACAGATCCGAGGGACGGATCATCCAGCATTTCGACGGAACCAGCAAGATGCCCGTTGAGAACCGGCGCCAGCGCGAGATCTGCGACGACCGCTTGCCCTTCGGCAAGAGTCACAGATTGGCTGGCCACCGCCATCGAGAGCAGGTGACCGTCTGTCGGTGACTCGACCCGTCCGAGCGCGACTAGTACTCCATCGATCGAGCCAGGCTCACTCCAGTTCACCCCGATTGGCCCATAGGAGGGGCCCTCTCTGAGAACCCGATTTCCGAGTTGCCACTGAGCATCGACGGTGCTGGGAGAGAGGAAGTAGATGTCGATTGCCTTGTCAGACTGCAGGGGAAATGAAAACTCGCCCGAAATCGTTCCAGAAATCGAAGCCTTTGGTGCGGACGGCGAACCAACTGTGCTCCTCGGTACATGCGAAAAGACCGGATCTCGGCGCGTTGCTCCGTAGTAGATGGAAACAACGCTGCCATCCGGCTCGAAGATGAACGCATCATATGTTTCAGAAACCGCTTCGATTGAGAAGCTGCCGTCTTCGCCGGTCATCGTGCTTCGGCCGCCTATGGCGACCTTGCACCCCGCCATCCCTGCGCTTGTGTCTGCTGCCAAGACAAAACCTCGCACTCGGGATCCTTGAAGGTCCCCGTCTGGTTCGTCCATGCCAGCGGCAGACGCATCCGTGGGGGAGGGGGAAAATGCATCATCGGTGCCGGAGGGGGGAGATCCATCGTCGGTCGTCGGTTCGGCGGGCTTCGATGCCGGCGCATGGCGGCCACTTCCGCACGAAGTGGTCGCCAGTACATACATTACAAGCCGGATCAGGATCGCCTGACGAGTTGGCATCGGGATTCTGTCTCGTGGTGTCGATGGGTACAGTATGCGGGAGATTATCATTGCCCTATGGACAGGCTGCAAGCCCAAATCTCGTCTTGGACAAGTGCAGCGGCGAGGAAGACGTTCAACGACAAAGCTCGGCAGCATCAGCAGCCGTCATGCATTTCCCGGCCATGCAACGAGATGGGTATAGACAGGGGGTGGATCCGTTGCAGGGCTGTCCGTCCGCCAGGGGCGCGACACATACGCCTATGGCGTTCGGTTGTCCGTCCGCCCCTTTGCAGATTCCAGAGGCCAAACAGGTTATTCCGTTTGTGTAGTCACAGGCCTGGCCCGGTGTTGCGTGGGACACTGCACTGCAGACAGCCCCCTTGCACATCACATCTTCCTGACGAGTACATTCAAGCCCTCCGGCACAACTTTCTCCAGTTCGCCTTTGCGGGCTGCAATGACCACTGATGCAGGCCAGCGCTGAAGCGCATTCAAAATTTGTCGCACAGCTCCCCCCCTCGGGCACAGGCGTTGTGCAGATCATGTCAGAAGTCTCGCCGCAGGTTCCGCCGTCCGGAAGACTGCCGCTGCAGCCCACCCCGGCTCCACACACAAGATTTCTCTCGCAGTCTCGTAGCGAGGGGTCGCACTGGCCGCCAAGGCTCACTCTCGGTGTACACGTGCCACACCAGCTCCCAGACACTCGAGCGCACCGTGTAGAGCCGCACTGCTGATCGTACTCGCAAGGGGAGCCGTCCGACAGGGTTCCGCGCCACATACACTCCACTGGAACATTTACAAACCACTCGCTGCAGTTTTGGGCGGAGATCGCCGCAGCGCAGGTGGTCAAATCAGATGCGGTAGCGGAGCTTCCTGGACTGACCATTCGACTCTCACAGTAGACACCGCCAAAGCGGGCCTCGCATGTGTTCAGGTCGCCGAGCCTCTCGAGCATAACTCCCGTATAGCAGGCGAGATACTGGGCGCAGTATGCCTTGGCATATGCTGAGCAGGCCGCGGACCAGGTAGAGATCCCAGCATTTCCGCCGGATCCCGCAGCAAAGGCGCTGCTCCCAGCATTTCCGCCGGATCCCGCGGCAAAGGCGCTGCCGCCCTCCACGGCAGAGCTCCCAGCATTTCCGCCAGATCCAGCGGCAGAATGGTCCATCGCGTCCCTGCTGGGTTCTCTTCCCTCCGCGCAGCCTGACGCGAAGATGGTCACACCCAGGCTGATCAACATGAATGCTTTCTTCGTGCGCATCGCTTTCACGGCTAGCCTCCTAGCCACATACTACGGCTATCCAGATCTTGCGAGATCACGAACGCGCTGTTCGGGATCCTCCTGACTGATCTTCTGAAGCACAGGTCGCAGGCTGGGACGGCGCGGCAGCCACCGTATAAGGGTCTCCACGGCTCTATAGCGAATCCTGGGCTCGGGATGACGACAGGCTGCTACGACCGCGAGAAGCAGCTTGTCTGTCGGATCGCGCACGCGGGCAGCTTCTATTGCGGAAATCCTGACCTCAAAGGAAGTGTCCGATCCCATGGTTGAAGTCAGGATTTCGTCCACTGCCAGGTCCTTCATCGACTGCAAAGCTCGCACGGCAACGACCCGAGTCGTCTCATCCTTGTCGGACGTGAAGCCGCGAACGTCGGGAAGCGCCGCCGAATAGCCCGAGTTTCCGATGGCGCGCAACGCCGTTAGCCTTCCCGAAGGACCGGTCGCCTCCCTCAACTTCTCTACAAGATACTCCCCAAGCCCCACGGCCATTTCAGAGTTTCCCTCGTCCCGGAACCGCCTGGAGTACGTGCCCAGGGCGTAGAGCGCTCTGGGATTGTATGGTTCCTTCTCCAGCACCGACTTCATGACAGCCACAGCGTCCTTGCCCGGCCTGGGCATTCGCGCCAGCGCGTGCAAGACCCGGGCGCGCTGAACTGGATCCTTGTCCACGAAGCTCCTCAGCCCCACGAGCGCCTTTTCGGCCTCGGCCGACGAAGCGGAGCTCAAGGCATCTATCAACACCGGTGCAAGCGGTGATTTGGCCTTGATCTTCTGAATAGCCTCGTCCACCGCCTTGGGATCCTCGCGAAGCGCTCCCACCAATGCCGAGAACAACTGCGCCTCTTCCTTGAAGGCCGCCTCCTGGCCAGGCTTCCCGCCCCCGGTGGCTCTTGATGCTGACTTCGTAGCGTTCTGCGCGAGACGAGCAAATATTTCGCCAAAGCTGGCCCCGTTCGTCCTTGAATGGTCGAGTGCCTGCTGACTGATCTTCACGCCATATGGTTCGGACGCCGCGACCACGTTGTGGGCATCCGCTAGCGTCCGCCAATCCGCTCCCGGCCCACCCTCGGAAACGTTGCTGAGCCTCAGCGTGAACCTGGTGGAGGAATGGACCGGTGTCTGAACCCCGTTCACCGCCAACTCCTCCTCCTGCTGCAATTCCTTCAGCTGGCCGTCTGCCGACACGACCGCATACCCTTCTGATCGCAAGACGCTCGGAACCAGCTGCAACGGCAGCCCGTCGGGCATGATCGGATTGCCAAGAAGAGCCAGATACCGCAACTTCGCCTTCTTTACGATCTGCGGATCCTGCGCGAGAATATACTCAGCCGCATACCTTCCCGTGGTGTCGTACTCCTCGGCCACGTACCGCTGCCCGCCTTCTGGTGCGCGACTCATCTGGATGGCAGACGCAATCTGTCGATAGGTTGTCGCCGCAGAACCCGTCATTCCTTTGAGGAAACCAATCTTTTCTAGCCCCCCATTGGAAAGGAAGATCAGGCAACTGCCTCCTCGAACCTCGGAAACGGTCCTCTCCAAACCCGCGTCCGTCAGGCGACTCTTCACGGTAACATCGGGCACGGTCAGGTAGAGGACCTCTCGTGCCCCTTGTTGCTGGACGACCAGGATAGAAGCACGCGCGCTGAGCTCGAAATCAAACGCAGGGGGAACCCTCCCCAAGCTCATCTTGGTTGTGCTGCGCAGTTCATACTGGTACGTCGTTCCCAGCTTCCACACGACCCCCCTCACCGCAGAAGCTGTTCCTGTTGAGGCCACAATGCCAGTATCCTGGACCTCCCCGCTGTGCGAAAGAGCTCCGGCGTCGCCATCTCGTCTCGTCGAGCTTCCGAACTCCGAATTGCGTCCGCAGCCAACGCAAGTTGCCCAGCTCGCGAGCACTACAGCAGCGAAGCGCAGCATTATTCACTGAGCTTCAAATAGGCAGGTATTGTCAAAACCACAATAGTACTTAGAGCAACATCCACCATTCCTGCTGCAAGGTTGAGGTTCTATCTTGCATGGTCGGCAGCGCCCGATGCCATCGCAGTAGTGGCCGGCACAGCAATCGGAATCCTTGCCGCACATGTCCAGCTCCTTACCGCACTGCTTTTGACATTTGCCTCCGCTTGTTCCCCCACCATCCGGCACTACACACGTCGAATTCGGACAACACGCGGGATACGGCGGATCTCCGATCAGGCAGTTCTCGCCAGGCTTGGCACAGCAGAGATCATCGTAGAAAGGCCTTTGCAGATTCGTCGGATCGAAAGGCACAGTTGGCAGCGGCGCACCCGCATCCGGGAGTCCGCCGTCCGGAAGCTCGTTATCGCTCACAACCGGTGTTGCAAGATAGGCCAACTGCATCAGAGGCACTTCGCTCTCTGAGCGACCCATAGTGGTATTACCCTCCAGCGCGGGCGTTGTACTGGCCTCGTCCGGCACGTTGCCGGGTGCCCGCGGCGTGGTGCTTGATCCGAGCGAGATATCAGCAGAGCCACCGCCGTTGACCAGGTTGAAATGCAGAGGCCCGAAGCCGTTGAACTTGATGATACGCTTGCGCCAGGTCCGGCTGAAAAACCAGAATCTCGCCAGTAAGATTGTGCCGGATGACGAAGAGGAACGGGCGGTCGGCCCGGAACACCTTTGGTTCTGACGGCTCAGCCGCAGCGACCCACTGGCGCACCTGAACGGCTGAGGCCGCGGTCGCCTCGGTCCCCTCTTCATCCACGGCGACGAACGCCTCGTGAATGACGTCCCATATGTACAGCGGTTCCTCTCCCGGCCTGAAATCATGCATTGCGCTGAAGTCAGCCTGATGATCATCGAAGGCGAGCGCCATGCCCAGCCGGGCCAGCGACGTCTTCAAGCGAAGTTGCGAACGGAAGCTGAATCGGGGCAAATACACCCGAACCGGCGTGGGTTTCAAGTGTGACATCCAACCGTCGAAGCGTTCCGATCTCAGCTCGTGCTCAACCGCGGACACGCTATCCGCGGCCGGCGGCAGTATGACGATCACGGACAGCTCCCCGCCCGAGTAGGGAAGCTCGACCAGTTGCAGCCCCCATTCTTCGAGGTACCGGAAGTCATGCTGCCGAGCCATCATGGGAACTGTGACCGACCCGCCTTCTTCGAGGTGGAAGGGCTGATCAGTTGTTTCCTTTCTGGCGAATGGTCTGTCCCAAGTGCTCTTGAAATACACCGCATTGGTCAGTACCAGACGGGTATCCCCGTTCAGCTCGTCCCGCGGGATCAGTTCCTTGATCCGATCGGCGGTGCGTTTCGCCACCCAACGGTTGATGGTTCGGCGTGCGTCCTCGGTTGCCCCGAAAAAGTCGAGCGTCTTGAACCCGGCTCCGTAGGTGCGGTGAAGCAGGTTGATAAACTCGGGCTTGAAAGAGAAGTCCTTCTGGCCCCAGAGCGCGTTCGCAACCGCCAGAGTGTACCTGGGTACGCCCCGATCGTCCGTGGGCACGACGTTCAGCGCCGCGGTGAGATCGCCGAAGGCCGGATGCAGTCGCTGGTCCGGCAAGGACAGGTGGAGCGCCTTGCTCATCTCCGCGGCAGTCTCGCCGCGTGCTCCGGCATAGGTCATGGCCAAGGCCGTGTGGATGGAGGCCGGCGAGAAGAGAAGATTGCCCTGCGCAGGCAGGACAGCATGCAACTCGAAGCCGAAGGCCTGATTGGCGAGCACCACCGAGCGCACATCCGGATGCTTGTTGAGCAGCTCCGGATCGCTACGAACCCGACGCGTGCACGAAGCCCCGACCAAAATGACGAGCGCCAGCAGGTATGCCCGCTTCACGCCAAGATGATACCCCAAGCCGCGCGCACCGATCAGGCGAAAGCAATCTGCCTTGCGGAATGCGGGGGAGCAGGCATGGCCTCTGATCCAGTAAACATCCTGGTGAACAACGCCGGCATGGTCGCACGGGCCAGCATCGCCCGCCGCGGGTCTTGCGTCGAATTGACAGGGCGGCATAATGGCGCGGTGAAAATCAAACTGTCTCTCGTTCTTCCTTGCCTCGTCGCCTGCGCGGCGGGCGCGGTGTCGTGCTCAAGTCAGAGCGGCAATCCTTCCAGTAACGCAGTCGATGCGGCCAAGGATGGGCGCGCGGATTCTGCCAGCTTGGGTGGCAGTGATGCGGGCGTGCCCGGACTTGACGCCCAGGACGTGGATGCGCCGAGCGCGGAGGCGAGTTTGCAGGTTGATGCCGGGGTGGACCGCGCCGCCATCGGTGGCGAACCGGATGTGGAGGCGATCGATGCGGGGTTGGTTCTGGACGTGGCGCCAGCAAATAGCGATACGCCCCAGACGGTATTGGACAGCGGCGTCGCCCTTGACGGTGATGCTGGGCTCGACACTGCGGCCAAGGACGCACCTGCGCCAGAGGCGGGAGTACCCGATGCCACTCAAACGGAGGCAAGCGCGCCCGACACGAAGGTCGATGGGGCGGCGGCCGATGTGATGGTCAAGGACGCGAAGGCAGAGGGCCCGACGTCCAGCCCGGACGCCGGCGCGGACGCGGTGGCGTCCTGTGGGCGCATCAAGTGCGATTGCACCTTCAACGGGAAGAAGCTCTGGGGCAAAGTGCAGTACGTCGACATGTTCCCCGACTTCAAGGTCAGCAAGTCGTTGTTTCCCGACTTGAATGTCACCGAGACAATGTTCCCCTCGAAATGCGGAGAATGGCACACGGTCGACATGTTTCCTGACTTCACGGTGCAGCTCGTCGACATGTTCGAAGACTTCAGCATTGCCGATTCATACTTCCCTGGCATCCCCGGCCAATAGCGACGGCGTGCACCAGCGGCCATGACCGGGCAGTGCGTGGATGCCTTCGGCTGATCAATCCTTGGCGGCGTCCGCGCGCACATCCGCGCGCACATCCGTGCCCGCATCCGCGCGCACATCCGCGCCCGCATCCGCGCCCGCGGATCCAATCACTGCCGTCGCTTCCTTGGAATAGGCCGAGAGGCACGTTCCGGTGTTGGCCCGTACCACGTAATAGAAGGTTGTTGTCCCACCCGCGGGAACGCCTGGCTTGTCGGTGTAGGTCGCCTTGGTAAGTCCGCTCGCCAGAATCGCGTAGCCGCTGCCCGAGGTCGAGCTTCGCGAGACGCTGTAGGAAGCTGCGCCGGCAACCGCGGTCCAGGTCAAGACCACGTTGCCCGCAGTGTCGGGCTTGGCGACAAGCCCTGTGGGTGCCGTGGCCACGCAGGATAGGGCACTGACCGGCGGGGACGAATAGGGAGATTCGCAGGTGGACTGGCCAGAGTAGGCTGTCACGACGAAGTAGTGGGTCTGGGTAGAGTTAAGCAAGGGCACCGTAAGGGGGGAGGTCAAGGACGACCCAACCGTGGCGTAGCCAGCCCCGGATACGGTGCTTCGCTTGACGTTGTAGCCCGTGGCGCCGGTGACCGTATTCCAGGACATGTCGACCTGCAGGTTACCGGGGATGACCGCAACACCCGTGGGTGCTGCAGTCGGTGCGCTGTACTTCACGTCGGCCGGGCAGTGGTTGCTAGTGCCGGTGCAGTCCTCCTCTGGATCGCAGACGTTGCCGTCGGTGGAATCGCGGCATGTTATGACGGGGGTGGCTGGCGCGAAGACATCAACCGGACAAACAGGGCTGACGCCGTCACAGTACTCCGCCACGTCGCACTTCGACACCGCCGACCGACAGGTGGCGCCCTTGCCCAGGATCGTGTCGTCAGGGCACGCCGCCGAAGTCCCGGTGCAAGTCTCTTCTTCCCGGTCGCAGTCGCCGGCCTTGGGCCGGCAGACCTCGGTAACGGCCTTGAACCCATCGATGGGACAGGCCGTGCTCACCCCGTCACAGATCTCGGCTACGTCGCAAGGCCCGGCCGACGCCCGGCAGATAGTTCCTAGCGGCGCCGGGCTGTCGGCGATGGCGCATGTCCCGCTAAGGATGAGAGCGTCGACTGCGCCCGCTTCCGGCGGGACGCCTTCGGTCGCATCGTCGACGGCGTCAGGTTGTGCCGACGGCGCTGTGTCAGTCACGGTTTCTGGGCCAGAAGGCGTGTCGGTGCCTGCGTCGCCGGCCGGCAACCCATCGCTCGCGAGATCTCCGGCGGTATTGACCTGGTCGGGCGCGCTGTCTGGTCCTGGGCTGGGCGAGGTTACGTCCGGGGATTCGTCCCGCAGGTCGGAGATTCCAGCCGGAAGATCGAACGGTTTGCTATCGCGACCGCCGTCATGGTTTTCCAAAAGCGCCGGCTTGTCCAAAGCCACACATGCGCTGAGTAGGCTCAGCGAACACAACGACGTAATGGCGATCACTCTGCGCATGGAGAACATCGATCCCTCTCGAAGCAGCGACTCCACCTCGCGCCCATCATGCGGCCTCCGGTGGCAGGCAAAGATAGCAGAACGTTTCTTTGATGAAACAAGGGCGCATTCTGCCACGCAGGGCAGATCTTGTGTCAATGGTTTCACGGTGCTGCAGAGGACAGCCTGTCATGCGGGAATCACCGCGGCAGCGGAAGTCCGCACCAGCTTCCCCGGCGTGCAACGGGTCAGTGCGAAGCGCCGCAAGCCGCGCGGGTGAGATTCGCGACGAAGTCTTGGACCACCGAATCACTGTTTGTGTTGTTGTGGCATGTGGTCCAGCAAGAGGAAGCCGGTGCGCAGGAGGGCCACAAAGGCGCCATGCAATCGATCATGGCCCTGCACTGTGTCTCCTTTGAAACCAAGTTCTCCATGCAGCCGCTGCAGGCCGCGGTGCTCGCGTCGGTTCCCAGGGAGTAGCCGTTCGCCTGGAACCTCTGGATGCAATTGCCCGCATCCAGGCCAGCCTCTGGGCGCGGTGGCAAAGTGTCGGGCGTCAGGTCAGGCGCGCGGTCCAGCGCTAGGTCAGGCAAAGCATCTGGCCC
>Ga0182010_10001172_pt1 | contig 14080 bp, 11 predicted proteins | sample 611E1MmetaG_FD_120488 | JGI IMG/M metagenome (GOLD analysis project Ga0182010, IMG submission 120488) | Permafrost microbial communities from Stordalen Mire, Sweden - 611E1M metaG | ecosystem: Environmental > Terrestrial > Soil > Wetlands > Permafrost | place: Sweden: Stordalen | collected...
AATAAATTATTTCTTAATTATTTGACTAAATTTAATCTAATCAGAAATAGGGTGCTTTGCTCCCGATTAATAGAGATCTCAGCTTAAAAATTTCACACAAAAAAAATCACAAAACCGTATAGTGAGAATTTACATAATTTATACTTCAGAACTTTACAATATTGAATTTTCTAGAAGCGGTTGCAAAAAAATGAAATTAAGATATCTGGATGAAGTTTTTTTATGAACTATTTTGTAAAAATTGAGAATGAATAAAAGTTATAATTCAAACTACAGCAAATTGGAACTATTGAAATTTTGGACATTCTTCTACGAAGAAGATGAACATATAAAAGTGGAAAGAAAACAAAGGAGGAAAAAGTGAAGAAAATGTAGGTAGATGAAAGTAAAGGAAAAGTCGGAAAGAAAATCCAAAAAAGTATCACTTTTTAGGGACCCTTGATTAGTATCAGAGTACTTCACCCATTATACTTAGAGCTTTTTCAATAGCTTTCGTTGAAGCTGAATAAGAAATTCTCATATAGCCGTCACCCTCGCTTCCGAAGGCTATCCCTGGAACGACTATAACACCGTTTGAAATCAATTTAGAGACAACTGCTGCAGAATTTGAAATTTTTGGGAAGGCATAGAAAGCTCCTTTGGGAAAAGCACACTCCATCCCTAGCTCATTTATTCCCTTCACAAGAACATCCCTGCGCTTTCGGAATTCTTCTCTCATTGCATTGACTGAATCTTTGGGTCCAACCACTGCAGCATAAGCAGCTTTCTGAGCTATTGAATTGGCGCATGCCTGCATATACTGGTGTACTTTGAGCATCTGGCTGATATACTCAGCTTTACCTGCCATATACCCTAGTCTCCAGCCAGTCATAGCATAGCTTTTAGAGGTAGCGTTTACAGTAATTACATTGTCCGAGTAGCTGGCAGGGCTTACATGCTCTCCTTCGTAGATAAAGTACTCATAGACCTCGTCTGAGATGAGAGTAATATTGTGGTCCTCTGCAATCTCTGCCAGGGCTTTGATATCTGCCCTGCTTGCGACTGCACCTGTGGGGTTTGAAGGAGAATTGAGGATAAGAACTCTGGTTTTCGGTGTAATTTTTTCAAGCACTGTGTCAGGCTTCATAGTAAAATCTTCTTCTAGAGGGATGCCTATTGTCTTACCATTTAGGATCTCAGTAAGTGCGTTATATGAAACGAATCCTGGATTTGCGATAAGTACTTCATCCCCTGGGTTGAGAAGGGCTGCAAGGGCAATGGAAAGAGCTTCAGATGCTCCAGAAGTGACAATTATTTCTTGTGGGGAAACACAAAAGCCATTTTCGTCCTTGAATTTTAAGCTCAGAGCCTCTCTAAGTTCCGGAATTCCAGCTCCTACTGTATAACCAGTAAATCCCTCGTTTATGGCTTTTATTGCCGCTGCCTTAATATGCTCAGGGGTATCAAAATCCGGCTGCCCTAAACCAAGGTTAATGGAGCTCGATCCTGCAGCTTCAAAAATTTTCCTAATTCCAGAAGTGTCTATTCTTGCTACATTTTTTGAAAACTTTATCTCCTTCAAACTGAACTCTCCTGTATCCCTTAATTCACTACTCTTGAAATATCCCCTTTTTTTCTGCAGATCTTCAGACTCTATTCGATGTTCGTGTGCCTTGATTTAAGTTCGGCTTCTGAAGCGCCGGTTAGCATAATCAGCTGGCCAACAACAGAGTCTAAGAAAACAAGTGAAGTAATCTCAAAAGAAGTTCCCAAAGGAGGCATGTTTTTGTAGTCACCACGCATGTGTCTTTCAAGGTAGCCGGCTTCATCAGGGTCATTTTTATTTTTGCTTGGAATGATCACAGCAATATCGGCAATTTTACCCAGTGTAGAATCTTTTTTAGATGTAATCGTTATAAGGGTTGAGCCGATATCTTTTGCTAATTTTCCAAGATCAGTTATAGTACGGGTTTCCCCTGACCCAGAAATAGCAATCACAATGTCCTGCGGCAAAACAGCAGGGGTTGTTGTTTCACCGACCACATATACACTAAGTCCAAGATGCATGAGCCGCATAGCAAATGCTTTGGCAACAAGTCCCGATCTTCCGGCTCCCATTACAAAAACTTGATTGCCCTCAATTATTTTTTGGAGCATCGCCTTTATGGCTTCCCTATCCAGTTTATCAATTATCTGTTCTATATTTTCTATGATCAGTCTCATTGATGATAATACTTCTTCACAGTCATTTACCTTAATTTTTTTCATATGAGTTCTCCAAAGAACATTGGGTTAAAAGCCTGATTCATATAAGAATGATTTGATTAGAGCTTTATCTACCTGTCTGCATCAATGATGTATAGCACCACTGAAACTCTTTTTCTATAACCTGATTCATTTTTATGTAAATTAATATGGACTTTCAGTTCACTTTAGGAAGCTGTACACAAGAATTCCATATATTTTTTCCAATATAACAATAACTTATAAATTATCTACTATTAATGAAAATAATGGACACATAGGCAAACAGATGCTAGGTCTGAGTGAATCCACGGAATTTCTGTTCCAAGGCAAAATCCTGGAATGTTCTTTTCATCTAATGGCATGCCAACAAGTTGTCTTCTTTATCGATTTGTTTGTGACTCTGTTTTATAATTTATACATTTAAGTTCCCAGTTATCTATATTGTTTTTTAATTCTTGGTAGAGCCTCTGAATATCACAGTCACTACCGTTCCAGTAAAAATCCTGACGTACGTCTCCCTTTTTGAGTTCTTCAAGCACAAATTTAGACATATGGAAGAGAGCTTTTTTATTGGAAAAAGGAATGCTATAGTTCACGCGATAACCGCCGGCTGTTTTTCCGTACGACACCAATATGTATCCCTTACTTTCATATTCAGTGATATCATCAAAATTACAGATTGTTTCAAATTCATGAACTGCAGATTGGTCTATTTTCGAAATTTCAATGAGTACCTGTGCTATGATGTAATCAGGAACCTTCCTTCCAAACCATACAGCGATTTTCCCGTAGGTACAAACTATGTTGACGTCATTCCTGCCCATTTCAAAGGAGCTTAGGGACTGAGGGGAGGATATTTTTGCTTCCATGTCTTGGGTCTTTTGGGCACGCATCGCTTCCACTTCGTTCACTTACTTATAGAGACAAGTGCACTGATAAGGTTACTATCCTTTTGAAGAGTTTTTAGCTGGTTTGCAGGACCTATTACTGTGAGTCTCCGACTGCTCTGTTTTTTAAAAAACTTTCCTAGCAGCGAATTGTCTGAATACGCGGGGTAACTTTGCATTTCAATGCCTGAAAATACGTCCGGTTGGATTGCTGACATTGTCATCTCTATTAGCTTTGCTTCCTCCATAGGGTTCAGGCCTTTTTCAAGCACCAAGATTTTGCCTTTCCGCACCTCATCAATTATGTATCGGACTTTTTCCATCGAAGCCATCTGCGAGATTCTGGCTTCAGATATCAGATCAAGTTGAATTCCTTTCATATTGATCACCCGAACTGCTTCGCCAGAGCTTCGTAAAACGAATCCATCCCGACTCCTTCAAGTGCCGAAACTGGTACCATGGGATGTTGGGGGAAAGCTTCCTTAATGATTGCAGGGTCAGCATCAGGAAGGTCTACTTTGTTTGCTACGATCAAAAGTGGAAGGTTCCTGGCTTCCATGTTTCCTATTACTGTTACGTTGACCTGTGTATAGGGATTTGCAGTGGAATCCATTACCAGTATGACGCCGTCTAGGTCATCGAGCCATTTGACAGCTTCAATTACACCTTCTGTCGCTTCTTTAGATCTTTTCTTTGATTCAGAATCACTCATTCCTTGTTCCATGAAATCGTGAAAATCTATTTTCGTGGCAATCCCAGGTGTGTCCACTATATCAAGACTGATAGTGTACCCATTAGCTTCGATAGTGATTTCATTCTTTCTCTTTGCATGCCTGGTTTCATGGGCGATATGAGAAACAGAGCCCATAGTTTCTTCTGTCCCGACCCAGTCCTTAAGGATCCGATTGCTAAGAGTTGTCTTACCGGCATTAGGGGGACCATAAATTCCTATGCATGCTCCTTTTCTCTTGAACAGTTTATTGAACATTTTTGAAAAGCTTACCTTAAATCGTTTTAACATATTCATGGCTTCCCTCCATTGGGAAAGTATAAAACCTAAGGATTTCTCGGATTGCTTTCCTTTGTGGGTCGATGTTTAAAGTGATTTTCTTGTTTAATTAATCCAAGCATAAAACTATTTTCATTTGTTACTTTGAAGGAATCAGAGAACTTTGGAATATTCCCTTCTCCTTTCTGGGACACCCAAATATAAATAGTAAACTTCATGCCCTTTCTATAATAAAATAGAACGTTCTCCGTGAAAATACCACTAAAATATATAAGATTACTTTTGATCGCCTGATTCCCTTACCATATTTAATAGAAATGTTTGATCATATTTAATAGAAGGTTTTTTTTATAATATCTCTTTTCAGATCTTCCCTAAATCTGTTCATTTGTTTTAAATTTTTTATATTCTGATGTTCTGTACTTTCCTTTATATTCTTTCCTATTTTGATGCAATCCGATAAATCTAGCGTAGCATATCGATTTTTCCATCTTACATACAAAAAAAGATAACTAGATGTGTTTCAGGGTAATTTCACCTAGAGTTTTTATTTCTCTATAACTTAAGACAAATATTGTGACATAAAAATAATAATATTCAACCTTACTCTTCTGTAAAAATCATGAAAAATAAGTGAAATTTTATGGGGTATCTGAGCCAGTTGGTAAAGTGCTGTATTTAGTTGATGTTATTTCTTAATGCGCTATATCATTTTCCGGACTTTTATGTTTCAAACTTTTAGTGAGGTTAGCTGAACCGATATGCTTCAGTATGTGAAGACACAAACTTTCATTACACTGGAAACTTAATTATGAAAAAATCAACCACTTAATGACGGAAGACCGACGGAGGAAAAGGAATAAAATTAAAAAATGTTAGAGCTGCACATAATGTGCAACCTCACCTAAGTCTTCCTCTATTCTAAGTAGCTGATTATATTTTGCAGTTCTTTCACCACGTGCAGGAGCCCCGGTTTTTATCATTTCTGCCCCAATGGCAACTGCAAGATCCGAAATGGTTGTGTCTTCGGTTTCAGCGGAACGATGGCTCACGATTACTGTATAGCCGTTTCTGGAGGCCATGGTTGCAGCATCAAAAGACTCCGAAAGTGTTCCGATCTGGTTAATTTTCAAAAGAAGTGCATTTGCTGCTCCCATGTCCACACCTTTGGAAAGTCTCTCGATGTTCGTAACAAAGAGATCGTCACCAACAATGATCGTATCCCACAGCTCATTGGTCAGGGCTGCAAAGTCCTCGAAGGCTTCCTCAAAAAACGGATCTTCGATAGAAAGGATTGGATAAGAGTTTACAAGTTCAACGTAGTAATCTAGCAATTCTTGAGCAGTAAGTTTCTTTCCGTCGATGGTATAAAATCCACCTTCATAGAATTCGGATGCTGCTGCATCAATCCCTATTGTGACTTCAGATTCAGTATAGCCTGCTTCCTCAATAGCCTGCACAAGAGAATCTAGGGCTTCCGTAGATTCACTCATTTTAGGAGCATACCCACCCTCATAACCTACGTTTGTAGAAGAACTGCCGTATTTTTTACCCAATGACTTCCCAAGAACGTGGTAAATCTCTGCCCCTATCTGAAGAGCTTCGTAGAAGGTTTCTGCACCTTTGGGTTGAATCATAAATTCTTGGATTGCAAGCTCGTTGCCCGCGTGTTTGCCTCCATTGAGGACGTTCATTATGGGTATTGGCAGAGTAAAAGCATTCGAACCCCCTAAATAACGGTAAAGAGGTATGTCGAGAGAGTCTGCAGCTGCTTTTGCGACAGCCATAGATACACCAAGAATTGAATTTGCTCCCATACTTGATTTGTTATCGGTTTCGTCCAGTTCGATCATCAACTCATCGATTTCTCGCTGATTTCGCACATCGAGCCCAAGCAATTCTTTCTGGATGATAGTGTTCACATTCTTGACTGCGGTTAGAACTCCTTTTCCTTCGTACCTATTGGGGTCTGCATCCCGCAGCTCAAGGGCTTCATTGGTACCAGTGGAAGCTCCTGAGGGGACACTGGCTCTGCCAAATCCCTTTGGTGTGAATACATCAACTTCAATAGTGGGATTTCCCCTTGAATCCAGGATCTCCCGAGCATGTATCTTTTGGATTTTATATTCTCCAGAATCCTGCTGTAGACCGATATACGACATAATTTCACCCTTTCATTTCTGATTTATCATTATACATATATTTTGTTATTTGAAGCTTAATATTTGACTCGGCTGTAACCATTACATGTTCGAATTGTATTTAATTCTTTATCCGGTACAAAAATAATAATTTTAATTAAGTTTTACGCTTGTTTCTTAAGTAAATTTATTTTAACATCCATAGATTACATTGGGAATCCTAATTCTGAAAACACCCTTTGTTAAGGAATCCAATGTTCTCACCGTACAAATTCGAAAAGTATTGGGTTTAGGAGTATTTACGCATATTCCCTGATTAGATAGTTCTATTTGCTGTAGTTTGAATGGTTATTCTTATTCATTCACAATTTCTCGTAACTATTAAGGAGACATTACGAGTAGCTACACAATTTTTCCTAGAAATGAGAAAAAAATGGAATGTAAAATGAATTATTTTTATCTATGGTGAAACATAACGAGATTCTTACTCTGTTTGCTTCAAAACCTGAATTCATTGCTTATATTGAGAGTTTTAAATCGCAAATTAAAGAACTCACTGAAAGGTTACTCTTATATTGATCTTGTTTAAAGCAAAACAGTCGTAACAGTAACAAACCTCTGTCTACTAATTTTTTTATCAAAGAGAAACCCAATCACAAGAGTCGCTGCAAAACGAGGGGCAAGAGGTATGGATGTCAAGAAGATCATCCAGGAACGATTCGTGAAATGATTAATTATTTTTATTGGCTTGGCTTGCTTTAATAGTGACACTCTTTGAACTACTCTGAAGAATTCTGTTACTCTTTTGAAAATTTTGAAGCTGGATTCTATGGGAAAAGACAATGTTTTGATATTTCACCTATAAATTTTATTGTTACATAAAATCTAAGTCAATGAAGACCTTTCTTTACCATAGAATCTCAACTAAAATTGTTTTTCCTGAATCAGTGAGATCTCCAGATGGTCCTAATTATTCTGGTTTCAGCAATTTACTGTCAAAATTACTAGTTTATCCCTCATGAGAGAATTTCTGAGTTTTTTAATTATGTTGTGTGGATAAAAATATATTCTTCTATCATAATAGAGCAGAAAGAAGATGTTTCAGAAATTTAGAGAAATTTGAAAATATGATTAGTGAGATGTTAACAACTTCTCATGTCTTCTATTGTGATGAAATAGGGATGATAATCAAGAAACAAGGATTCTGGATTTATGTGCTTACAATTACAAATTAAATGTTATTTTTTTCCATCCAAGAAGAGAATTTAAAGCAATGGAAGCTATTGGAATTTTTCCAAAGTTTAAAGGAATAGCAGTTCATGATGGATTAAAAATCCTAGAGCAATTATGAATGTGCTCAAGCTATTTGCAATGTTCATCTTCAAAGAGAACTTGATGGGATTGAAGAGAATTAGAAACAGCAATAAGATAAATATCTGAATGAGTTTTTAACAGAAGATGGAAAGGTGCACCTTTAAGCAAATTAAAGCTTTTGAAAAGAGGTTTGATTCCGTAGTAATGAAAAGAATTAAAGAAAATTCGCCTTTCGAAACCACCCTTCAAAAAAAGCACGGTGTAAATCCAAAAAAAGTAAGGAATATACTTGATAGATGTTTATACAATACAAAAAAAGATCCTGGGTTCCTCACAGATCTGAAAGTTCCATTTGAAAATAATCAGGCTGAAAAGGATAATCATAATGATGAAATTACATCATAAAATATAAGGACCTTTCTGAAACACACAAGAAGCGGTAGCTTTCTGCAGAATTAGAGCCTCTATTTCTACAATCCCACTTTCCTCAGATGTACACAAAAATGCCATTTATTTTCTCAATAGGACATTAAATTAAAAATTAATCTAATTTTCAATGAATTAATAGTGGGAAAATAGGCAAACAAATCTACTTTTGGGTACATCTGCGGAATGTATGTTATTTTATTTTGAGTATCATTTTAATTTCATCGGCTCTCCACAACATTTTATGTCGCCGTTACAGCATGCTTTTGTAGAGCAGCTATCATCCCCGCATGCATTTACCACCTTAAGTTCGAATCCACATCCTTCACAAGAAAGTCGCTGATCTTTTTTTAGTTCACTGCAGTTCACTTTATATCACCTCAAAATGTTTAATATAAAAAATATGTAATTTGGATTCAAATCTTTTTCGAAACAATGATTCTGAAGATTGTTCAGAATTTTCACTTTTTTGTGTGGGTTGGGAAGGATTTGATAAATCTTTTTCGTTTTCTTTTCGCAGAATATGATTTTTCCTTGAAATAAGTATTCTCGAGCACAGGAGTGTCTGCCTCACAAAATTCGGCTGCATCAATCACTGGATTTGTTTCCTTCAAGCCGAAACCTATGAAATAGAGCAAACTCTCTCAGAATCCTGATTCCAGGTCGATTCCAGAAGCTCAGGGGATATGACTTGCTTTGTAGAGGCAAACTCCATGTTTATTGGTTATTAAAATCTCAAAAAAATTTTTTTTCAATCAGCCGAGAAAGTTGCTGAAATCTTCAGGGCCAAAAGTTAATACACCCTATAGTGAGAGGGAGGTACGAGTTTGAGGATATTGCTATAAAGAAAGCTGAAAAACTCTCAGTAATTGAGTTAGTGTAGACCTCAGGGTTATTTATGTACATCAGATTGGAGCAAGCTTAGCAGTGGTCAAGGTTTGAGTGTCACGGATAATATCCTCGATTCTCAATAGTTTTTAGCTGTTTCGACTGCATTGCTGCAAGAAACCTGCCAGTTCTTGATCTTTTTTACACTTATATTTATCATTTTTGCAAGCTCAAAGGCGTCAGCCTTTATCAGGGCTTCGACGCTTTTTATTCCTGCTTCCTCGAGTTTCTCTGCAGTAACTTTACCCACGCCTTCAATGTCCTTAATTGACTTCGGCCTGTCTTTTTTAGGCTGCATAGCCTGTTCTTCCTGCTGTGTATTCTTCCATTCAATGAAATTACACTGTGGACAGCCCAGGTCCCAAGCACGCTTTCCTGCGTTAATTACGCGGATATGGTGCATCCTGTGTATCTCGCAGAACCTATCTGTAACAATAATCTGCCCGCTCTTTGGTAGGGGTAGAGAGAATGTACAGTTTGGATAGTTGCTACAGCCTATGAAACGGCTTCCCCTCTTTGAACGGCGGATCATGAGTTCGCTTCCGCATAAGGAGCAATTACCTATAATCTTGTCTTCCCTTAAGCCTGCTTGAAGGAATTCTACGATCTTATCCCGGTTTTTATCAAGTTCAGAAAACACCTGCTTCAGCATTTCCCGAGATTCTTCAATTACAGTAATTTCTTTGATCTTGCCCTCTGCAATCTTATCCATATTTTCTTCGAGTAACTTCGTCATATCTGGTTTTGTGATTGTAGGGGAGTATTTTTCAAGGGTATCCAATACTGCAAAAGAGGTATTTGTGGGCTGCACGGGATTTCCATGGATATATGCCCTTGAATAAAGTTTGCTGATTATTTCATGTCTTGTTGCCTTTGTCCCAAGTCCCAGTTCTTCCATGATGTTTATAAGCCTCCCCTGCCCGTAACGGCCAGGAGGTTGGGTTTCTTTATCTAGAATCTCTTTTTTTATTACTTTCAGGAATTCCCCTTCCTGGAGCTCTGGAAAAACCCTGTCTTCAGGAACATTGTAAGGATAGTACCATCTCCAGCCAGGTTCAATCAGGCGTGCTCCTTTTGCCCTGAATTCTTCCTCATTGATATCAATTCTCAAACTCATGGTTTCCCATTCACTTGGTCCAGCAAATGTTGCAAAAAAACGCCTGACCACCAGTTCGTAAACGTTCCATTCTTCCTCTTTCAGGTCAGCTTCTTTTGCGAGGGAAGCAGGATAAATGGGAGGGTGGTCAGTAGTTTCCTTTTTCCCTTTCATAGGAATAAGTTCGACTTTCTCAAGCAGGGCATTTGCATACTTCCCAAAAAATCCATCTTTGAAAATTTCGATCTGTGCCCTTAGATCCAGAGTATCGGGATAAACCGTATTATCTGTCCTGGGATATGAAATGTAACCATTAGTATAGAGAGACTCGGCTAAGCGCATAGCTTTTACAGGGCTGAGTCCAATTGAGTTTGCCGCATTGATAAACCCTGTTGTATTAAGAGGGATGGGAGCTTGATCAGTTTTTTTCCCTTTCTCAATCTGCGTTAATTTTGCTTTTTTCCCAAGTTTCTTGAACACTTCAGCTGCCTCCTTTTTGTTCAGGAAGCGACGGGTTGAATGCTGGGCAGAAAAAGTTTCCCCTTTGGTGCATTCAAATTCTGCATGGATTTCCCAGTAAGGAATAGGAACAAACAGATTTCTTTCCTTTTCCTTATCAACTATAAGAGATAGGGTAGGAGACTGTACTCTCCCCACGGAAAGGAACATTTTACCAAGTCTGCCTGCAGCAAGGGAGATATAACGGGTAAGGGCTGCTCCCCATACAAGATCAATAACCTGTCTTGAGTGACCAGCATCAGCGAGATTGAAATCAAGATCTGTAGGGCTTGAAAATGAAGCTACTATTGCTTTAGGGGTTATTGCACTGTAACGGACCCGATCAAAAGGCACATCCGGATTTACTTTTTTTATGATATTGAGGGCTTCGGCTCCGATCAGTTCTCCTTCCCGGTCGTAGTCAGTGGCAATTGTAACTCTACTTGCCTGTTTTCCCAAAGTTCTAAGAGCTGTTAAAATTTTTTGGTTAATAGGAGTTGTTATGATTTTTGCGTCTATAAGGGCTTTGGAATCGACTTTTTGCCAGTTGTTATACTCACTTGGAAAATCGATGCCTACAATATGACCCGAAAGCCCTATAACTATTATCTCTTGCTTCTCCTCATCAGATCCGATCTCATACCTGTATACGTCCACTCCGCTGACTCTATCCTTCGTTGGGTTTTTTGGAGCCAGAATCGCAGCTATCCTCCTTGCTGCAATATTTTTCTCCGTTACAATAAGATGCATTTAGATCTCCGTTGCAATAAGGTTCATTATAGGACTCCGATAAAAGTTTTTTAAATTTGATGGTGTAATACAAGTGTATTTCGAATTCCTACCAGCTTAATTCTTAACCTGACTTTTATTCCTTGAAGTTTCTTTTTACGATATAAATTTTTGGATCAAATTCAAAAATGAACTGTCATCCGTAATTAAAATTAGATCCAAGTATCTTCAGTCTGTCCTTTTTTCCTCTCTTAATAAAGCTTCTAGAGGATCTCAATAAACATCCGATTTTCACGAGCTATTTCTATGCCGTTTATAAGTATAATGACAAAATTAAGGAGTTAGTCGAAATCTTCTCTACTCAGATTCCTTTAAGCTATTTCATAATCGTTCAATCAACCTGGAAATAAGTTATGTGGCTTCTTGAGGGTCTTATTCCCTATGAGCGCTTTTTATTTACTATCTAATTCAATCATGATCATAGGTTTTCCAACATTAAGGCTAGGAATATCTCCCCGGAGGCCAATAACCCCATTAACATAATTAACATACTGAGAACTGGCTATAAGAGCTTCTGTGGAGTTTAACCTATTCCACTGAAGACCATAGATAATTTCGATAAACTCCTATTTCACCAAATTGCTTACATTTGTTTTATAGGTAATAAGCCAAAAATTGGGATTTATCAAAATTTTCCTGGACTTCCAAGTCATCCTTAACACGAGCTTTGAAACAATCTAACCCCACATAGATTAGGGATAGAATTTATCTATTATATTTTCACAATCAGAAAGCTATATTTGTTTTCTGAATTTAGTGTGCATAGTTTTTAAGTGTAATATTGAAAAAGCAAACTGAAATCCTGAGGGAATTTATATGAAAGCATTTATATTCGGAGCCGATGGTTTTGAAGATGTTTAACTCATTTATTCTTACCATCGTTTGAAAGAAAAGGGAATAACTACACATATAGCCTCGATGAAAACAGGGCCTATAACAGGAAAGCATGGATATGAAATCAATATTGATGTTGCCTTAAAGGATGTGAATCCTACATATTATAATATTTTCGTGGTCTCCGGAGGGAAAGGACCTGAAAAAATGAGGCTTGACAAAGATGTACTTGAAATTACAGATATTTCTTCAAGGAAAACAAACCAGTTGCTGCAATCTGTCCTGATTTCCAGGTTCTAGTCTCTGCAGGCGTCATAAAAAGCAGGAAAGCCATCTGATGGTTAGGGATAAGGGACGGATATTATAGCTGCAGGAGCATTTTACGAAGACTGTGAAGTCTTTATAGATAGAACCCTGGTATCATCAATGAGCCTGGATGACCTTTCTGCTTTTGGAAGGGAAATGATCAAACTGCTGAAATAATTCAATGTTGGATTTTTTAGTTCCAGGCTTTTTCTTTAAATTTTGAAATTTTCGATAAACCTCTAATTTCAATGAGTTGTTTATAGGCAATGTAGAAATCAGCTATTTAGGAAAAGGATCTTAAATAAGCTATCAACATTCCTGATTACTAATTTCTTTCAGGAAGAAATTGCCTTGATTTTTCATTTCATATTAATATAATCTTTATTTCATCAACAAAAATTTGAGAAACCAATTTTTATAAATAATTTTAACTTCCCTCAAATAACAATATATTTTTAAAATATCTCAAAATAGATGCTTAATTAAGGATCTAACCTCATTATTAGATCTCAAAAATGATCTGCTATCAAAAAATAATAGCTAGACGCTTATGCGCAAAGAAATAGAATTCAAGATTTTAGGGAATTACTTATGAATTCTACAAGTAATGGATATATTCCCCTTTACATTTATCATGCCGGGCAGTGTGACCCCAAAAAGTGCACAGGACGAAAAATGGCTCGTTTTGACCTTGCTCGCCTGTATAATCGGGTCTCAAGGATACCCAGATCAACGATTCTGCTGGACCCGATTGCAGGTAAGGCTCTTTCACCTGCCGATTATCCCGGAAAAGGGATTGTAGTACTTGACTGTTCCTGGGAAGAAGTAGAAAGTATTTTTCCCGAACTTGGAAAGCTGAACTTGGATCACAGGGCTCTTCCCTACCTACTTGCGGGCAATCCTGTGAACTTCGGAAGGCCCTTTAAACTTAACTCTGCAGAGGCCTTAGCAGCGGCTCTTTATATTTTAGGATGCAAAGAGCAGGCTGAGAAAGTTCTGTCCAAATTTAACTGGGGTCACAGTTTTCTTGAGTTGAATAAAGAGCCTCTTGAAGAATATGCAACTGCGAAAAACAGTACTGAAATTGTTGAAATCCAGAGTCATTATATCTAAAGATCCTCAAAATTCTTAAACACTTGTAAACGAAAACGCTTCACTATGAAAACAAGGCTCTTTTTGTAGATGCGTGGATAATGAATGATAGTCACTGCGAGATCTTGGGGCAAAATTCTCCTACAGTGAAGACTCTTTCTTCTGGGAAGATTTTTTTGATGACATTAAAGAAAGAGATTTAATAGATGTCAAATTAATAATTTCTTACAGGAACGAGGGGATACAGAAAGCAGTTAGAGAGACTTTTCTTGGATTAATCTGGAAGATGTGTTATTTACATCTGATAAGACAAGTTCTCAAGAAGGTAATAAAAGAAGCAAAAAAAGTTGTTGTGGAGTTAAAAGAAGCATCACTAGATCATCAGATACTTGTTTCAAATGTTAATTTTAATATTTTGTCCGCAATATACTATTATTCTTGGACCAATGACAAAGGTAAATATCAACCAACAATTTGGTGCAAAAGCTACTCATATCCACACTTTGAATCCTCATTATCTTTCATACTATAAAACTGTTTTTTTGACTATTATCCTTAAATGATCCATTTCTAT
>Ga0182010_10001173_pt1 | contig 14064 bp, 13 predicted proteins | sample 611E1MmetaG_FD_120488 | JGI IMG/M metagenome (GOLD analysis project Ga0182010, IMG submission 120488) | Permafrost microbial communities from Stordalen Mire, Sweden - 611E1M metaG | ecosystem: Environmental > Terrestrial > Soil > Wetlands > Permafrost | place: Sweden: Stordalen | collected...
GAGCACCCGATCGGCCACGTGGGCGAAGGGAACCGCGAACGCACTGCCCGACAGCACCATCCCGCCGCCGTCAGTGTCGTCGGTGGCGTCGGTGGCGGTGACTGACGGGTCGCCGCGACCCCCGACGGCGATGTCGCCGGCCACATCGGCCAGCGCCGCACTGAGAACGACCTCGCCTGCGGCCACGCCGGGCAGCACCGAGCCGGCGAGCGCCACGGAGCCGAACTCGGCGATGGGCATGGCGCCCAGCACCAGCGTGGCCCACAGCGGCAACGGAGCGACCGACCGGCCGTGCGCCTCGAGCATCAGTGCGACCTCGACCATCCCGAGGCCACCGCCCCCGTGCGCCTCGGGGACGGGCAGACCGAGCAGGTCGGCCCGTGCCAGCTCGGCCCACAACTCGCGGTCGATTCGCTCTTCGGTGGCCTCCACCTGGTGGACCCGGTCCGGGGTCACCATGCCGGCGAAGATGCCGTCGACGGCCTCCTGCACGGCCGTCTGCTCCTCATCGAAGATGAAATCCATCAGCTCTTCCCCGTCTCGCCACTCGCGTCACCACTTGCGGACGACGCCACCACTGGTCGGAACACCGGCAGCGTCAGCACGTCGTCGAACGCCTCGAACCCCACCTGCACGGCCGTCCCGATGGCCACGGTGTCGGGAGTGATGCCGGAGACATTCGCCACCAACCGGGTGCCCTCCTCGAGCTCGACCAGCGCCACCACCAACGGGTAGTCGAACGCCGGCACCCGCGGGTAGTGGTTGACCACGTAGCTGTAGATCGTGCCCCGGCCGGACGCCGTCACGGTGTCCCAGTCGAACGAGCGGCAGTTGGCGCACGATGGCCGTGGGGGGTGCCGCAGGGTGCCGCACTCGGCGCACCTCTGGATGAGGAGCTTGTGCTGCCTGGCCCCCTCGAAGAAGAAGCTGTTGTCCTGGGTGAGGGCCGGCCGGGGACGCTTCGGGCGCTCGGCTGGTGGGGCCGGTGGGGCCTGATGACTCGCCTGGGTGCCCGGAGCCGCCGCCGCTTCCGTGGACCCGGCCGGCGGGCGGGGTCTGAACTTGAGGATTCGGAACAACATGGTGGCCACCACCTGGTCGTCCTGATCGGTGAACTCGAGCCGGGTGGTGATGAAGTGGCCCACGCCCAGCCCCGTCTGCTTCTCTCCTGAGACGGCGTCGATGGTGGAGTTCACCTCGAGCTGGTCACCGGGCACCAGCGGGCGCTCGTAGTGCTGGTCGCAGTTGGTCGCCACGACCGAGGTGAACCCGGCCTCGTCGAGCAGCGCCATCAACTGGTCGTTGGGCGACTCCGGCGTCTCGACCCCTCGGCCACGGGCCTCGTCGGCCTCTTGGCTGGCCCGGAGGCCACGCATGATCCACGCCTGCAGCATGGTGGGAGGGGCGATGATCCCGTCGAACCCGGCGGCGTGGGCGGCCTCTTCGTCGACGTAGACCGGGTTCCGGTCGCCCATGGCCTCGATCCAGTGCCGGATCATGGGCAGGTTGACCGGGTCGGGGGCCCGATGCCTCGGGCCGGTGAAGTGGCCGACGAACGACTGGAGCCGCTCGTCGAGGGACGGCCCGCCTTCCGTCGAGGCGGAGGCAGCAGCAGCGGGGGCCGGCCCGCTCACCGGGGCGACCGCTTCATGCCCAGCCCGGCCATGGCCAGGATCTCCCGCTGGATCTCGTTGACGCCTCCACCGAACGTGTTGATCTGGGCCTGGCGTCCGGCGCGCTCGAGTTCACCGTGGAGGACTGCCCCCGGAGATCCCGGGCTCAGGTACCCGGCGGCGCCGACGATACCCAGCAGCCTGCGGTAGATCTCGACGGTCGACTCGGTCCCGAACACCTTGACGGCCGACGAGTCGGCCGGCCCGAGCGTGCCGTCGGCCACCGCCGCCGTCATGCGCCAGTTGAGCAGCTTCTGGGCTTCGAGCAGGGCGTAGGTGCGGGCCAGGTCCTCCTGGATCCACCCGACGTCGCACAGCTCTTGGTCGACCACCCACTCGGCGACCTCGTCCCACAGCCGGAAGGCGAGGGCGCTGACCGCGGCCAGCCCCACCCGCTCGTGATTGAGCTGGCCGGTGATGAGGCGCCAGCCCTCATTGACCTCGCCCACGACGGAGGAGCGGGGCACGCGTACGCCGTCGTAGTACGAGGCCGTGGTGGCCACGCCGCCCACGGTCACGATCGGGGTGCACGAGAACCCGGGCGACGATGTCGGCACCATGAGGATCGAGATCCCCTTGTGCTTGGGGGCGTCGGGGTCGGTGCGCACCGCCAGCCAGATGTAGTCGGCCTGGTCTGCGCCGCTGGTGAAGATCTTGTTCCCGTTGATGATCCACTCGTCGCCGTCCAGCACGGCCCGCGTGCGCAACGACGCCAGATCGGTGCCGGCCTCCGGTTCCGTGTAGCCGATCGCGCAGTTGATCTCGCCGGTGAGGATGCCCGAGAGGAAGAACTTCTTCTGCTCATCGGTCCCGTACTTGATCAGCATGGGTCCCACGGTGTTGAGAGTCACGAAGGGGAACGGCGCCCGCGCCCGCTGGACCTCGTTGAAGAAGATGAACTGATCGGTGGCCGGTCGCCCCTGGCCGCCGTACTCCTTCGGCCAACCGATACCGAGCCATCCGTCCGCGCCCATCTGGCGGACGATCCGGCGGAACGTCTCGCCACCCTCGCTCTCGGTGTCGAGCGACCGGCGGACGTCTTCGGTCAGCAGCTGGGCGAAGTAGCCCCTCAACTCGGCCCGGAGTGCCAGTTGCTCGGGAGTCTCCTCGAGGTGCATGACGTGTGATCCCTCCACTCTGTAGCCTTCTGGTCCCCGTCCGGCCGCGGCGGCCGGCACCGGCACGACGACCGGGCGAGCGACCGGGCACCGGGGTCGGTGGGCTGCCATCGCCCTGGTGGACCCCCTGCCCCGACACGACCAAGCCTTCTTTCGGAACGCCACCGAGTCCAATTCCGTTGGAGGCCCGGTGCGGCTGCCCTATGATAACTGATACACGTTCTAGAAACGTCATTGCCGCCGAGGAATGGCCGCTGTGGCCGTCCGGCGGTGTCGAACCGTTTCGAGCTGGGGGAAATCATGGAACTCGACGACATCAACCTGTGCGATCCGGGCAACTTCGTGGCCTCGGTGCCGCACGACTGGTTTGCCTTCCTGCGTCGCGAAGCACCGGTGCAGTGGCACCCGGACCCCGAGGGCTACGCCGAGGGATTCTGGTCGGTCACCCGCTTCGACGACTGCGTGGCCGTCAACCGCGACCACGAGCACTTCTCGTCCCATCGCGCGGCCACCCTCTTCCACGACTTCGACGACGACATACTCGGCCAGCAGCGCATGATGATGCTCAACATGGACCCGCCCATGCACACCCGCTACCGGCGCCTGGTGAACAAGGGGTTCACCCCGCGGATGATCAGGGACCTCGAGGCAAAGGTGATCGCCTCCACCGATTCGATCCTGGACAGCGTGTGCGAGCAGGGTTCCGCCGACTTCGTCGAGCAGATCGCGGCCGAACTGCCGCTACAGGTCATCGCCGAGCTGATGGGCGTCTCCCAAGAGGATCGACACCTGGTCTTCGACTGGTCGAACCGGATGGTCGGCTCCGACGACCCCGAGTACCAGATCTCGCCCGAGTCGAGCACCCAGGCCTCCATGGAGCTGTTCGCCTATGCCGACGAGCTGTGCGCCAAGAAGCGGATCGATCCCCACGAGGACCTGTTCAGCGTGCTCACCCAGGCGGAGATCGACGGTGACCAACTGTCCCAGCTGGAGCTCGACCTCTTCTTCCTCCTGTTGGCGGTGGCCGGAAACGAGACCACCCGTAACCTGATCTCCGGCGCGATGGTCGCGTTCTTCGACAATCCCGACCAGTGGGAGCGGCTCCGTGCCGACCGGTCGCTCCTGCCATCGGCCATCGAGGAGATGCTGCGCTACGTATCGCCGGTCATGCACTTCCGCCGGCAGGCGGCTGCCGACGTGGTCATCGGCGACCAGAAGGTCGCAGAGGGCGACAAGGTCGTCTTCTGGCACATCTCGGCCAACCGCGACGAGTCGGTCTTCACCGACCCCGACGCCTTCGACATCGGGCGCATGCCCAACAACCACATGGCCTTCGGGGGCGGGGGGCCGCACTTCTGCCTCGGAGCGAACCTGGCCCGGATGGAGATCCGGGTGATGTTCGACCGCCTGCTCGACCGCATACCCGACATACGGCTGGACGGTGAGGTGCAGCGACTCCGCTCCAACTTCATCAACGGGGTGAAGCACATCCCCGTGGCCTTCGCCCCGTCGGCTCCGGTCGCCCGGTAGCAGGCACCACCACTTCAGAAAGCGGGCGCCCTCCATGCGCTTCCATCAAGCGGTCACCTTCCTGCCTGCCGACGAGATCCTCAGGCTTTCGGCTGCGTGCGACGACATGGGGTACTCGGGCGTCTACTTGTCGGACCACCTGTTCAACCCCCGCGACCTGGCGTCGCGCTACACCTACTCCAAGGCGCCGGACGGAGCGCCGTTCTGGGAGAAGGAGACCGCGTGGCCCGACCCGATGTGCGTGATCTCCGCCCTGTCCGGGGTCACCACCAACCTCACCTTCACCACCGGGATCTACATTGCTCCGGTGCGGGACCTGATCACGGTGGCCAAGTCGGTGGGGACCACGGCCGTCCTCTCCCACAACCGGGTCAGGCTGGGTGTGGGTGTGGGCTGGTGCGAGGAGGAGTTCGAGCAGACCGGCCAGGACTTCCGTACTCGGGGGAAACGGCTGAACGACATGATCCCGGCACTCCGGGCCCTCTGGCAAGGCGGCTGGGTCGAGTACCACGGCACCCACTACGACGTGCCTCCGTGCCAGATGAACCCGGCGCCGACCCAGCCGGTGCCGATCCTCTGCGGAGGGGACTCGGAGCCAGCGATGAAGCGGGCTTCCACCTTGTGCGACGGGTGGATCAATACCGGGGCTGCACCTCCCGACGAGGCCTTCGCCCAGGTGGACCGGATCAAGGACGCCCTCAAGCGGGAGGGCAGGGAGAACGATCCCTTCTCCATCTACATCGCCGTCCGGGCCATGCCCGACCTCGATCTGTACCACCGACTCGAGGACGCGGGGGTCACCGACCTCCTGTGCGCTCCCTGGATGGCGGTGCGGGCCAAGGAGGGCGATACGCCCGAGTCGATCCACGTGGCGCGGCTGGCGGCGTGCGAGGGATTCGCCGAGCACATCATCGAGGCATTCGGCTGACTGGCCAGTGGCCGAGCCGGTAGTCGGGCCAGTGGCCGAGCCGGTAGTCGGACCGGGAAACTGCCCGACGCTAGGGTCGGGAGATCACGCACCAGGGAGGAACCCATGAAGGACATGAAGGTCGGAATGCAGCTGGGCTACTGGGGTTCGGGCCCGCCGGCCAACGCCCCGGAGCTGGTGGCGGAAGCCGAACGGCTCGGCTTCGACTCGATCTGGACGGCGGAGGCCTACGGATCCGACGCCCTCACCCCCCTGGCCTGGTGGGGCTCGCGTACGGAGCGGGTCCGCCTGGGCACGGCGCTGTGCCAGCTGTCGGCACGCACCCCTACGGCCATGGGCATGGCTGCGATCACCATGGACCACCTGTCCGGCGGGCGCTTCGTCCTCGGGCTCGGCGTGTCCGGACCCCAGGTGGTGGAGGGCTGGTACGGGCAGTCCTTCGAGAAGCCACTGGCACGCACCCGGGAGTACTTGGACATCGTGCGCAAGGTCATCGCACGCGAGACGCCGGTCACCAATGACGGCCCCCATTACCCGCTCCCCTACCCGGGTGGGACCGGACTGGGCAAGCCGTTGAAGCCCATCGTGCATCCCCTGCGCAAGGAGATCCCGATCATCTTGGGGGCCGAGGGACCGAAGAACGTTGCGCTGGCCGCAGAGATCGCCGACGGCTGGTTCCCCATCTTCTTCTCGCCCAACGCGGTCAAGGCCTTCGAGCCGGCACTGGCCGAAGGGTTCGCCCGTCCGGGCGCGCGACACACGGCCGACGATTTCGAGGTCATCGCCTTCGCCCCGACCCTGATCGACGACGACGTCGAGAAGGCGGCCGACAGCTTCCGCCCCTACCTCGCCCTCTACATCGGGGGCATGGGAGCCAAGTCGATGAACTTCCACTTCGACGTGTTCGCCCGCATGGGGTACGAGGCCGAGGCCACCAAGATCCAGGAGCTCTACCTCGACGGTCGCAAGGACGAGGCCGCGGCGGCGGTCCCCACTGCGCTCATCGAGGACACCGCGCTGATCGGCCCGAAGGAGAAGATCCGCGACGATCTCGAGGGCTGGCGTGAGTCCATCGCCACTACCTTGCTGGTGGCCGGTGACACCAACACTCTCCAGACCATCGCCGAGCTGGCCCTGTAGGCAGCACTGCCTGCTGGGAGGCACCGGCGATCAGAGATCGGGGACATCTACGTGTTGCAGGTCCACCGGACTTCACAGAACCGAAGGCGCCGGCCACAAGCGTTCGCCAGCGTGTCCGTTCCGTTGAACGAACCCCGTTTTGGATGACGCTTACAGTGGCGTCGTACACAACGTCCGAACATCCGGCCAGCAAGGTGATGTGAAGTGCGCCCGGCATCCTGGATCCCACTACTGATAGGCGTCGCGCTGAGTCTGACCGGTTGTGGGGCGGGCTCAGCCACGAAATCGACCGCCCCGCCGACAACATCCACTGCCAAGTCCCCCCCCTCGTCGACTGTCGACGGATCTGGGCCGTTGCACTTCGCCAGCCCCCACGTCCTCGCTCAGGGCACCGGATTGGCGGCGGTGTCCTGTGGTGGCCCCACTTCCTGCATTGCCCTCGACGACATCGGTCGGGCGTACCACTTCGACGGCACCAGCTGGACGGGCCCTGTCCCGACCGCCGGCCAGCCGATCGGCTCGGGTGCCGTCTCGGTCTCCTGCGCCAACCCGACCATCTGCATGGCGGTAGCCACCGCCGGGAACCAGGTGGTCAGCTGGAACGGTCAGGACTGGTCCACCCCCACCACACTTCGTGGAGCCGTTGGCCTCGAGGCAGTGGGGTGTGCGCCCTCCGGCTACTGCGCCACAGTGGACGCCGAAGGAAACGCCTTCGCGTTCAACGGTCAGTCATGGCAGGGAACCAGCGGAGATTGGGGTTCCGTATCGTCAATCGCCTGCGTCTCCTCCACGTTCTGCATCTCCGTATCCGGTGGGATCTCGCAGTGGAACGGTCAGCAATGGACCCAGCCCACTCCGTACGGCGCCGCCTCCTCGTTCGCCGGGGTCTCCTGCCCGACAGCCGCCTTCTGCAATACGGTCGATCAGTCGGGCGAGGCTCTCCAGTGGAACGGCCAATCCTGGTCCGCTCCGTCTCGAATGGAGCCTGGTGAGGCTTCGGGCGCCACAGTCGGCATCTCCCCAACCGGTGTTTCCTGCCCCACCACTTCCTCCTGTACGGCCGTCGATGACTCCGGAGGGGTGGACCAGTGGTACAACGGCTCCTGGACCCGGACCGACATCGATGGCGGCCGACGGCTCACCTCCGTTTCGTGCCCCACTGCTTCCTTCTGTGTCGCCGTCGATCAAGTCGGCAACGTCACGGTGGGGAAGCCGTAGTCCTCGGCGGACCCGGTGCTCGCCCCGAAGGCCGCCGAACGCCCCACTGACCCCCGCGTTCAGTCCCACCTCGATCCGTCGGACTCCCGGCACGGTGGGGCACCTGCCCGACGGAGGTGCAGCAATCCGTCGAACTGGGACCCATGTCCGTGAAAGGAAGGGTCAGATGGCTCTTGTCGTGATGATGGCGCCTCTCCGACAATGGTCTCATGGGTCACTTCTCGGTGGAATCGCCCGGTGCGGTCCTTTCGGTCCAGCAGAACCGTGACGATGGCGAACCGCTCCTTCTGGTGCACGGAGGTCCGGGCGTGCCGGACTACATGCAATCGTCAACTGCTCCGATGCTTCCCGAGTTCCGGTGCATCAGTTTCGACCAGCGCGGCGTCGGCGAGTCGACGTGCCTCGACGGGCGCTACGAGTTGGCTGACTACCTCGAAGATGTCGAATGCATCCGGACGCTCATGGACGTCGATTCATGGCACATGCTCGGGCACTCCTGGGGTGGGCTCCTCGCTCAGGCATACACCTCGGCCTACCCCCAGCGGGTCACGAGCCTGGCCCTCTCCAGCTCGTCGCTCGGTGTGGGCAGCGACTGGAGGCGAACCAAGCGGGAGTCCTTCCGTGTGGAGCATGCCCGGGCGGGATTCGCGGGCATGGTCCGCTTCTACGCCTACGGCTCCGGCCTGGTCGTCCCTGGTTCGATCGGCGCGTGGTCGATGCGTCACGTGATGACCGAGACCTGGCACAACTACTTCTTGGACCCCGAATCCGCACCCGATCCCGATCCGAAGTGGCTCGCCGGCTGTTCCCCCGTCGCGATGATGAAGACGGACAGGGCCCTCTCCAAGGAGCGCCCGCAAGTGCTCGAGGGCGCGTCGAGCTACCAGGGGCCAGTGCTCGTCCTCTACGGTGCCTTCGACATCTTCGGAGACGGCACCGATGTCGTCAGAAGCCGGTTCCCCATGGCGCATCAGGTGACGCTGGAGAACTCCGGTCACGTCCACTGGCTACAGAACCCCTCCGGCTATGCCAAGACGCTTGGCGACTTCTACGACCATGTGCGCGGCTCGCGGTAGAGGCTGGGGCCGTTCGACGCGTCCGCGAGGTTCCGAGGTGCCACGCCGACCCGGCATCCGGGAACCGCCTTCTGAAGTTGAAGACTTGCCCCAATTGCCCTGGGGCGCTTGCCTCCACTCGATGAGCTGCACTTGGCCGCGTTCATGCCGTTTGGCCCTACTGAGCGGTGGTCTGGCGTCCCTACGATGACGGGGAGGAGGTGTGTCCATTGAGCGACTTCGTCAAAGTGGTGGCGGCTGGGCCGATGTTCTTCGTGAGTGCCTGGGTGCTGATGATCTTCGCAGGGATCGTCTACAAAGACGTCGGTATTCTCCCGTTTGGGTACGTGTCGTCGATGGTGGTGACCATCGGGTTGTGGCTGACCGTGGCACCGGCGATCGGTGCCGTTGCCCGGGTTTCCAGTCCCAAGTCCGAGAACCACTGACGACTCCATGGTCAACGGGGGCACCACTGGATTCCGAGAAGCATGAGCCGACGGCGCTCGTTCGGGATGACGGGGTCACTTCCAAGGACCCACCTCCGAACACTCCATTCTTGGAACAGCCGGAACCGAATCCGGAGGCTGCGTCACAGGCTGCCGACGACCTTCGACGTGCAGGTGACAACGAGGCCGATCCCAATGCCGCAGTGGATGCTGCCTAGACGATCTTCACCGAGACAAGTGGATTCTGACTCGAGGGGCTACTGAGCCCGCTCCGTCTCCTCTTGAACGCTACGCTCCTGGGGAGATCTGGGGCGTTCTCACCAGCTCTTCGGAGGTATCAGCATGGCTACTCCGATCACGGCCCTCCGAACTGGAATGATGGCCGTGTGGAACCCGCGGAGACCAGGGTGGCCTGGCACCAGCTGGAAGCCGTCAATGCTGTGGCCTATTTCTCCCAGGAGTGCCGAAACGCCCTGAAGGACCTTGGTTTGCGAGGCTTCTGGATGGGCTATTTCGCCGGCCGGGCAGCACCGATGGGGGTCGTTTCTCCAGGGGTCGTCGAGGCGACGTTCTACAACTTCCATCCGGCCATGGTGCGACGGTCCCTACCGGACGCATGGACGCTTGCAAGTCCCGATTCGGTCTTGTCGGTTCGGACGGAAGCGGCCGCTGCCGCACTACGCAGACTCGCCCCCGAGGCTGACGAAGTGGTCCCCCGTCTTCTGCCACTCCTGAGGGAGGCGATCGAGCACGGGAATGGAGCAGGTCGGGCCCTCTTCGCCGCCAACCGAGATGTAGTGGTGAGTGACGACCTCCGAGGTCTCTGGCAGGCGGCAACAACCCTGCGAGAACACCGTGGCGATGGCCATGTGGCAATCCTGACTGAGGCAGACCTGGATGGCTGCGAGGCCCACGTTCTGTTCGCGGCTACGGAAGGTGGTCCACCTGAGCTCCTGCGGGACAACCGTGGCTGGTCAGAGCACGACTGGGGGAGAGCGACGAGCCGGCTGTGCCGTCGTGGCCTGGTCAGGCGAGAGGGGGGGGCCAACCGCCGCTGGACGCCAGCTTCGCAGGGAGATCGAACAGCGGACTGACGAACTGGCCACACAGCCCTATCGTCTACTCGCCAGCGACGAGGTCGAAGAGATGATCCGACTGTTGAGCGCAATCGGGCGCAGGATCGTCACGTCGGGGGAGATCCCGTTCCCGAATCCGATGGGCTTGCCCGAACCTGGCGCAGCCGAATAGCCCGAGAGCCCCGGCATGCCCACCGAGCCGGCGGCGCTCAGTGGCATCCACTCCGGCCGACCGTGGGCTCCCGGACCATGCCGACAAGTACGTCTACCCAGTGAGGGCCATGGCGGGGTTGTCGATGACGGGCGACTCAGTCCCCGAGGTACTGGTGGGACACCAGCTCAATCCACGTGACGCTCGAGGGCGGTCCGGTGATGCCACCCTTGGCAAGTGCCTCGCCAAGGCGCTCCTCCATGAACTTTGCCTGATGCTCCGGCGTGTCCCATACCTCAATCACCACGAGATCACCCGCATCGTTGAGGCCGGCCGAATGAGCCACCATCCCGTCTGGCCAGTTGCCCTCCCGGCTTTCCGGGTCGATCCCGAGCTCGTCGTTGACGGCGCGGTACTGCTTCTCTGTAACGCCCTCGAACTCCAAAATCAGTTCAGCTGCCATGATGTCTGCCTTTCTCATCCGGTACCGGTCGACTTGTTCTTCCAGCCTTCCAGGTTTGTGGCGGTGTCGCCACCGGTTCGGCTCTCATGGTTCGCCTCACCGCGATCCGCCACGCGACGGCCCCAGGACGATCGGGCGGTTGCCGTCAATCCGGCAAACGCAAGCCCGTCACCCCCTTCGCCGGGTCCGGCCCGTGGATCCACATGACCACTGCGCCAACGCCGTGAGAACCGAGCCGGGGCGCCCATGGGGTAATGAGGTAGGCCGCTGGTTCGACAGACTTCCGCTGCGGTCGAGGCCCCATCGGCCCCTCCCCCACCTGGGAGGGGCACCCTTCTGGCAACCGTCTTCGCATCCTGCAGCCGAACTCAGACTCGAATGATCTCGAGGCCTGCCACTTCCACGTACGCATCGTCTTGCGTGACGAGTGGCCAACCATGGGAGACCGCACTTGCCGCAGTCCACCATTCCTTGACCGACATCCGCAGACCAGAGTCTCGCCGCATCACCCGCAAACGCGCCGACGATTCGGCGACCGACCGGTCTATCGGCAGCGGATCAGGTGCGAGCGCTTGAGTGAGCGTCGCCAGCCTCCGGTCACGGGTCTCGATGTTCGCTGCGGCCAACACGCCGATCTGGAGTTCGCCAACCGTCATGCCGGAGGTGGCCGACTGGGCCGGTAGATGCTGTTCGACGAGGGGACGGCCGGACTCACGTGCGTCGCAGACACTGGTGTCCGCGACGCCTCGGTTCACCGGAGGACGTCGGTCGTGTCGGACGACAGCTCACGCAGCTCGGCGGCAAGGGCAGGTTCCGCCTGATGGCCGATGTCCCGACGCGGGAACTCCCTTCGCTGCATCCACTGTGGTCGGGAGCCAGGGGGCCCGAGTGCCGCTCCCGGGCGGCCGTCAACCGTGATCACCACGTCTTCGTCCGCCTCGGCTCGCATCAGCAGGCAACGAGTGTCGCTTCGGAGTGCACGAGAGGCGACCCCGGCCATGCCACAACTGCCGCATCTGAGCTACGGCCCCCTCTCATCGGCTTGCCGGCGACAGCGTGCGCCTGCGAGTGAGCGACCGGTAGAGCTCCATCGTGCTCGGGTGGACGGAGTCGAGCGGTTCGATGTCGTCGGCCACCAGTCTGACCAGCTCCGCCATTACCGCTTCGACTCCGGCGGGATTGCCCCCAAGGTCGGCCGCCCGCATCAGCATCCGATAGAGGCGCTCGTCGTATGGGCTGACCAGGAGTCCTCTTCGGGCCGCCCACTCCGCTCCTCTGGGATCCCCCGCGCGCAAGCGGACCCCGGCAAACCGGCCACTCAGGTCCACCACGGTCGATTCGATGGATGGGCCGATACCCTCCAGCACCGGCCAGTCCGAGGACCGGAGTCCTTCGAACGGTCGCCCTCTCACCAGTTCAAGCGCTGATCGCCAGCTGTCGGGTCGATCGGTTGCGGCAAGCAGCACGAAGCGGTCCCAGTCAGTTCCCACGGTGGGAGCCAGAGCCAGTCGTCCATGCGACCGAGGCAGGTGGTCGTGACCGTCACGCCCTTGGCCCAACGACCGTCTGGCCACCGATGCAGTCGAGTGGAGGCTCGAAGGGGCCATGACCCTGTCGGGCCAGAGTGCAGTCGCCCAGGCGTCACTCGAGGCTCCGTTGGGATGCAGGGCCAGGTACACGACAAGCTCCTGCGCCCATGCCCTGGTGAACTCCCGCGCGGCTCCGCGGATCTCGATCGGCCCGAGGACGCCGACCTCCACTTCGTAGGTTCCGCTCTCTCCGTCAGGCGGGATCGGGGGTGGCTCTGCAATCACCGGAACGGGAACGGTGACCTCACGCACTTCTGCTCCGGGAGCGCTCTCGAATGCGACCGAGAGGCCAGCTGCTCGGCCTGGTCGTGGCGAGCCCGCCTCGAATCCTGCGGACGAGGCCACCGACTCGCGATCGATCGCCGCACCCAGGATCGCGTCCAGATCGGCAAGTTCCTCGACCGCTATCTGCTGGGGAAAGACCACGGAACCGATCAGTTCGAGCGGGGGCGAGTCTTCGGATGTGGAGAGTCGCAACGTATGCGACGCCTCGCCGTTGCCTCCAGCCGCGATCACGGCCATCCCTCCGGCGGCATGCGAGCCGACGTCGAGCAGGTCCGCGACCTGGCTCTCCGGTGTCGACGGGCCACAGATCACCACGAGTGGGTCCCATGTGCCAGTGGGTTCGAAACACCTCGCCTCGGCGAACGAACGAAAGTTCGCGTTCCGCAAGAGCGCCTCGGCCCTGAGACGACGGCACCACAGCTCGTGGATGAGAGCGGGAACGTCGGAGACCGCCCTCACCCGGTCGAAACGTCCGAATTCGGCCCCGAAGCCGACCAGGACCACATCGAACTGATCGGCCCAATGTGACGTGGCGAGCTCCAAGGCCAGCGCCCGCACCACTCCGTCACACTCCGAAGGATCGCCTTCCACGATCAATGACCCCAGAGCCTCCAAATTGACCAGGACCAAACCATCAACTGCACGTCCAGCGGTAACCAGCGTCGGAATCGGGAACCTCCCCTCACGTGGGCCGCTGCCACGATGCAGTGGGCGGCCCAGCGCCGACCGTTCGACCACCAGTGACAAGCCACCGACACCGATGGTGAATGGATCGGGTATCCGGGGAACGGTTCCATGTCCGTCGACCACTAGTTCGACCACGTCCGAGGACACTCTGACCCCTCTGATCGTCGGGCCTTCGATACCCTCACCGCTCCAGAACCGGGCAAGCAGCCTGATCGAGCGCTCGATCGCGTCAAGAGAGTCTCTTCCATCGCCACTTCGAAGTCTCTGTTCGAAGAAACGACGAGACTGATCAGGCATCCTGATGAACGAACCCGTCTTGCGGTGGCGTTGCTGGACGCGCCTCAGTCGATCGATGAGGTCGACGACTCCCACGCCGACGATCCCGCCTCCCACTGGGACAGCCGGGACGGTTGGGACAGACGGGACGGTTGGGACAGACGGGACTGTGGGGACAGACGGGACTGTGGGAACGGACCGGGCGGTTGGATCAGACGGGACAGTGGGAACAGACCGGGCGGTTGGAACAGACGGGACAGTGGGAACAGACCGGGCGGTTGGAATGGCCGGATCCATCGGTGCACTGGAACCATGGCCCTCCGGAGGTCCCGAACCCTGGTTGCTGATGGTGTCAGGTACTCCGTCGGTGCCCGATGGCACCCAGCGAACCCCCGTGTGTGATGCAGGTGCGCCACTCACCGTTTCCGC
>Ga0182010_10001174_pt1 | contig 14037 bp, 12 predicted proteins | sample 611E1MmetaG_FD_120488 | JGI IMG/M metagenome (GOLD analysis project Ga0182010, IMG submission 120488) | Permafrost microbial communities from Stordalen Mire, Sweden - 611E1M metaG | ecosystem: Environmental > Terrestrial > Soil > Wetlands > Permafrost | place: Sweden: Stordalen | collected...
CGATGATCAGAGTGGCGACAGGATGACGGCCCAGACGGAACCGGTGAAATATACCAGGACGAAGAGGGCGAGGTAGCACTCAAACGGCAGCGCAAGGAGTTCTAGTCCTGGATGGCGGAAGTTAAAAAGAAGAGGAATTCTTGGCTTCCGTTTTTTTGTGCGCAAAAGCATGATTGGGGCATAGATGATCGACTATTTAATTAAAGGCGGCAGTGTAATCGACGGCGGAGGCTCCGAAGCCGAGATCCTCAACGTAGGGATTGAAGGCGACCGTATCTGCTATGTCGGAAACGAAGAGACAGCGGCGCGTCGTGTCATCGATGCTGAGGGCATGATAGTGGCTCCCGGATTTATCGATACTCACGCACATTCTGAATTTACAATACTCGCAGATGGACGGGCCGAGGGCAAACTATCCCAGGGCGTCACCATGGAGATAAACGGAAACTGTGGCTTGTCGGCCGCGCCACTCCTAGGGGAAGCCTTCGAGCGCAGAGAGGCGGACCAGGAGGAACTTGGCATAAAAGAGAGGTGGAATACTTTCGGAGAATATTTTGATTTCCTGCGAAAGAAGGGATTCGCCATTAATTTTGCCACTCTTTGCGGTCATGGCAATGTGCGGGCATCGGTAATGGGGTACAAGGACGATGCTCCAACGGAATCGGAAATGAGGGCGATGAAAGATCTTCTTGCCGAAGCGCTGAGCGCAGGGGCCAGAGGCCTGTCAACCGGTCTGATATATCCACCCGGCGTCTATTCGTCAAGCGAAGAGATCATCGGACTTGCTAAGGTCGTTGTTTCCGAACGAGGGGGCGGCATATATGCGTCTCACATGAGGAGCGAAGGGGACGGACTTATAGAATCGGTCGAAGACACATTGAAGATCTGCACCGGGGCAGGAATTCCCGTTCACATTTCACACATAAAGACATCGGGCGAACGAAACTGGGACAAGATAGAAACCGTTCTCTCGATGATAGGCGAAGCACAATCACGAGGTATGAAGGTGACCTGCGATAGATATCCCTATATAGCTTCAAGCACCGACCTTGATACGGTAATTCCATCGTGGGCCTACGCCGGAGGTCTTCAGGATGAGTTAAAGAGACTCAGGGACCCAGGTACAAGGGCAAAGATCAGGGCCGAACTCATGGGGAACGATGACAGCTATTGGCAGGGCATTTATATCTCTTCTGTGTCGAGACCGGAAAACAAATGGATGGAGGGCGAGAATGTTTTCGATGTCGCTTCCAGGACCGGCCGCCATCCGTCTGATGCGGTGATTGATATAACTGTCGAAGAGGGCGCAAGAGCCGGAGCGATATTTTTCTCCATGTGCGAGCGGAACCTGAAGCTTTTCCTTTCGCTGCCGTATGCCATGATCGGTTCGGACAGCTCTGTAAGGTCATGCTCCGGGCCGACCTGCTTCGGCAAGCCTCATCCGAGGGGATTCGGGAGCTTCGCCAGGTTTATCGGGAAATACGCCAGGGAAGAGGGTATTGTCTCTCTTCCGGAGGCCATACGCCGGTTGACCTCGCTTCCGGCATCGGTCTTCGGACTCGGGAAGAGAGGTCTGATAAGGCAGGGCTTCTTCGCGGACCTCGTTGTTTTTGATTATGCTGCAATAAGGGATGAAGCTACCTTTAAGGAGCCTTTCAGAAACGCACAAGGGTTCGTCCATGTTTTTGTTAACGGTACGCTATCTTATAACGACGGGGTTCTGACCGGGGTACGAGCAGGAAGGATCGTCTGATGAAACCGATAATCGGAATAACGGGCGGACTCGATGGCGACAGCCTCAGGCTTAGGCAGGACTACGTCTCGGCGATAGTAAATTCCGGAGGGTTGCCGGTTGTATTACCTGTATATCAGCAGGCAGCGGAACTGAGCGACCTTATTGACGGTCTTTTGCTTACCGGCGGCGCAGACATCCCGGCTTATCTTTACGGTGGGAAGGATACTGTGCCTGAGGAATATATAACGCTTGAAAGAAAGGAGAGGATCGCTTTCGAGACAGAGCTTCTGAGGGAAGCGCTCCGGAAAGAAAAACCGGTTCTGGCCGTCTGTTACGGTATGCAGCTTCTTAATGTGCATCACGGAGGGACTCTTTTTCAGGACATCGAATACCAGCTTGACTATGTAATCAACCATCGAAAGGGAATGCACGATATCGATATCGTCGATCTGTTTAACGGTGCCCTAAAGGGCCGTTATACCGTCAATTCATCCCATCACCAGGCAGTTATGGATGTTGGGTGGGGAATCTCAGTCTTTGCCTTGGCCGGGGATGGTATTGTTGAAGGTATTTACAAAAGGGATTATAATTTCTGTGTGGGCGTTCAGTGGCATCCCGAGCGGATTTTTTATGATCCACTTTCCGCATGGCTGTTTGAATCGCTGGCAGTCAATGCCATCAGAACAAGTAGGAGCCGAAGATAGCTGACTATCGGATAAGCAGAGTGACATCCAAAAGATTTTATACCTTAACGCTGCTTGTCATTGTCGCAGTTCTGGGCTACCTCACATACCAGATACTCAAGCCATTTCTTTCACCGATTGCATGGGCGGTTGTAATAGCTCTTGTTTTCTACCCAGTCTATGCCTTTACTTTGAGGTATGCCCCTTGGAAGACACTTGCATCTCTCATTACGATTATGGTCATCGTAACTGTATTGATCGGCCCATTTTCTTATGTTATCGTCCTGCTGGTTGCGGAACTGACGCACCTTGCCGATTATCTCGAAAGCGACAAGCTCAGTTCTCTTAAGCAAGCACTTCAGCACCCATCGCTAAGCAAGGTAATAGGCAAGATAACGGATGTCTTCGGCGTTACCGAGGCCGAACTCGATGCGGCGATCATAGATTATCTGCAGCGTTTCGGGAAAGAACTGATGTCACAAGTCACCCGCGGCGCAGGGAATTTCATCTCAGTCGCAATCAATTTTGTTTTTATGATTTTTTCGGTATTCTTTATGTTTAAGGACGGCGCTGATTTCCTGCATAAGATACGCGATTACATGCCCTTTTCGGACGAGGAAAAGCACCTGCTCGCAATTCAAATGAGAGACATCATAATATCTACTATCTATGGAGGCGTATTGGTCGCCATAGCGCAGGGAATTGTCGGCGGCATCGCATTTTCACTGCTAGGCATACCATCTCCCGTGTTATGGGGCTTTGCGGTATCCATCGCTTCATTCATACCTCTTGTCGGATCTCTTGCTGTTTGGGGGCCTGCGGTCGTCTACCTGTTCGTTCATGGGGCGGTAGCAAATGCATTTGCCCTCATCGTCGTCGGCATCTTCGGTATCAGCATGATAGATTATCTTCTTAGGCCGATTATCATCGGCAGCAGGACAAAGATGCATGTGCTTGTGATACTGTTCAGCGTTCTTGGCGGGATTCAGCTTTTCGGCATTATCGGACTCGTCATGGGTCCTCTTGTGCTGGCTGTTTTTGTGTCGGTGGTAAAGATATTCAGAAAGGTCGAGTCAAACACGGAAGACCCTGCTCAGGCGGACGGATAACTACTTTTCGCGCAGCTTTTCTTCCTCTTCCTGCTCGGTTTTGCAATCAATGCACATCGTGGTAACCGGTCTTGCCTCAAGCCTTTTAAGGCTGATTTCCTGACCGCATATTTCACAGATCCCGTAAGTGCCACTATCGATCTGTTCGAGGGCTTCCTCTATTTTTTTTAAGAGTTTCCTTTCACGGTCTCTGAGACGAAGGGTAAAGTTGCGATCGATTTCGGCAGAAGCCTGATCTCCAAGTTCAGGGAAAAGAGTCTCGTCGGGCAATGCATTGCGGGTAATACCAGCACCCGAAAGAAGCTCATCTTTCTGCATAAGAAGTTTCTTCCTGATTTCCTGGCGTTTCTTTTCCTTGGCTGTGATCTCTTTATCTGTTTTCATAACGATTAACGGTTCCTTTTGGGCGATAATGTGTTTGTAACTATAAACCAGAATAACAGAAAAACTTTGTGCGAGTCAAACCATTCAGGGACTTTTTAAATACATAATTTCGAAAAAAAAAACAGGGACGGTACGGTCGAAATATAAAATACTTGCAAGGAGTTATCAAAGTAGGATAAAATTATTTGCCTTAGGGCGCGGAGGTCTTGACCGCATTAGTTAATGGTTATTCAATGAACCGGGGGAGTTTATGACAAAGGCTGACATCGTGAATTTATTGTTCGAAAAGGTCGGGCTTCCAAAGAACGAGACTCAGGATATAGTGGAAGTCATATTCGACACCCTCAAACAGACCCTCATTGCAGGTGAATCTGTCAAGGTATCGGGCTTCGGGACCTTTACCGTCCGAAAAAAGAGCGCCCGTGTCGGGAGAAACCCCAAGACAAAGGAAGAGGTTGAGATAACCCCCCGAAAAGTTGTGACCTTTAAGGCGAGCGATCAACTCAAAGAGGCAATCGAGAAGGAGTAGAAGTCAGAGGGGAACATGAATGAAGCTTTTCAGCCGCAGGTCTTAAGGCTATTTCCTGAGAAGCTGTTTTACAAGATCGGAGAAGCTAGCAGACTGGTCGGCGTTGAGACATATGTGTTAAGATACTGGGAATCGGAATTTCCTTTCCTTAATCCCAGAAAGAGCAAGTCTGGACAGCGGACATATACAAAAAAGGATGTTGATCTCCTCCTGCTGATCAAAAGGCTTCTTTACGAAGAACGCTACGCAATCGACGGAGTAAGAAAAAAGCTCGGCGGTATAATGCCTGAGCCGGATACGCAAGCCATGGCGGAGGATAGACCCGATCAGGACCCCACCAGGGGAAAGATCCTTAACATGGTCAGGACAAGGCTCAGGCAGATGCTTGAAACCTTGCGATAATCGGGGCGTAGCGCAGCCTGGCTAGCGCACTCGCTTGGGGTGCGAGAGGCCGTCCGTTCAAATCGGATCGCCCCGACCAATTGCCCTTTAAAATCAGAGGGATAGAAAGGTGATTTTAGCCTCCACTCTACCTTTTGGTTTTAAAGGGACTTTAAACAAGGTGCTTTGAGCCTTACAAAAGCCTGTTGCCGGAGTGTCAAAAACGCCCCGGGCAAGAGGCTTTTTTTCTGTACGGATGGGTTGTTTTTTGAGGCAGGGCTGGACGACGTGGTGCTTTTTCCCTGTTGTACGGTTTTCGTGTCCGAGCGTTTGCTCAATATCGGTGCATAAGAAAGTTCACTTACGTAGTAATTGCAGAATTTTGTTAAGAGCGAACTGATGGGTAATGCGTTCCTGCTCCAGCCGGTTACCGTCTTTCAGCGAGAGCAAGTACTGAAAAAGATTCGATTCTTCATTGGTAAGATGAGGAAGGGAATTAAAGGTCAGAACGGGACCGCGAACTCTGAAATTTCGAAAATGGTCGAATGTTTCAAAATCCATCATCAAGGATTTGGTCTGCGGAAAATAAGAGCGAAGAATAGAGAGGATATGAAAGCCGTGAGCGTCTATATCTCCCCAATAAATAATGTGTTTGTCGCTCAACCATTGGGCGTTGCCCAAGAGTTCTATTTGATAGCCGTTCCCAAATACAGCCATTGATTCTTTAAGCTCGGGCAGGGTGAGAAAGTTCATTGCGTTGGAAAAGTTTGTTTTGTTTTCCATTACCAATACCAGTTTGCACCGAATATCTGCTTTATAAAATTCAGACTGTGGGATAGCGAGGTCTGCAATGCCTGAATAAAGGTGCTGGGCAAGATCACTATCCAAAATTCTCATTCTGATGAAGGGCTCGTAATATTTTAAATTGAATCTCTTTTCGAAATCGGACTCTGTTTTATTAATATAGCGCTCAATCAAAAAATCCAGGAGACTTTTCAGTAACCCCTTATTTTCTTCTACAAACTTGGTATGGACTTCAATCGGCAACTCCCTTATATATATCATGGGTTTTGGATTCCCAACAAAATATTGACAGACAGCGACGAGGTCTTGCCACTTGGATGAATGATCTATCACCTTCATAGGATTGTTTATAACCCAGTCTTTGAGCACCGGTAAGGCGTTGATAATAATTGAAACATTCTCTTTGAATTTGGTAAATTCTTTTTCTTTGTCGATGAACCTGAGGTAATCAGCTTCGTTCTCGAAGAGTATCTTTCGGGGGAAAAACTGCTTACCGATTTTCCTGTTGTTCACTTCGCTGTACTGAATTGTATATCCGTATCCAGCTGCTTCTTTGGAATGTTCTTTTAGTCTCTTTATAGACTCGGTTATATGAGAATACTTTTCTAACGTTTCACCTGGTCTGATTTTCCCAAAGCGTATTTCCTTAGGGGAAAAAAGATCACCTTTAAGGAAAGCGATTAGAAAAGCTTCGTAGGCTTTCTCTGCCTGCTTTTTAATCTCAGCCGCAGTTATCAAGCAGGTGCTCAGACTGTCTCTCCGACTTGAGTGAGATATTTTTGTTTTTCTATCTGATATTCGTGCATTGTGAGATTTCTGACTACCGAGTTCCCTTCGGGTTCTTTATAAACGTAATGTACGGCGTTGACGTAATTTTCTATAATATTGATTTTCTGCAGGGGGGTGATTATGAGCAGTTGTAAGTTGAGCCTTTTGAATAGTTCAAGGCCATACCGGGTACTTTCATCGGAACCGCGCCCAAATGCTTCGTCTATTACAGCGAAGCGGAACGATCGGGACTTGAGCTGGTTCCATTCCAAGCCAAACTGGAATGCCAGTGCTGAAGCAAGGATAGTGTATGCCAGTTTCTCTCTTTCTCCGCCCGATTTACCGGAAGAATCGCTGTAGAAGTCCTTAACCGTGTCGTCTTCGGCATTCTTCTTGGCTGCCGAGAAGTCCAACCAGTTCCTGACATCGGTAACCTTGTTTGTCCAGGTGATGTCTACTTGAGCGCCGCCGTTAAATCGATCCAGAATAGTCTTTACCCTCTCGAACTTCTGCTCGTTGAAGACATCAGTCTCTCCAATCGTATGTTCGATGCTCTCTCGTAACTGTATCTGGAACTGACGGATCTCTATGTCCTGAGAGTTATCGTGATTGATCTCTATATAGGTTCCGGCGTCGTATTCTATACCGCGTAAGGACATGTTGATCTTTCGTATTTTGGTCTTGATCTCGCTGACGTCTTTTTCCAGCGTATCTTTGAAGTTGGCCATATCCATGATTACCCCGTCATTTAACTGCTTTTTGAATTTCTCTTCAAGCTTCGGGAGATCGTCTTCCTCTATCCTTTTGAGAAATCCTCTGAACTCTCTGATTGCTTCAATAGAGGCATCGGCATCGACAGTTTCAGCTGCGTAATTATTCTTGTAGTTCTGCATCCTTCTGATGAGGGACTCACTGAGTTTTTTCTCGTGCTTACTTTTCTCGGACTCAATGCCTTCAATCCTTTGACGGGTATCAGTCTGTATATGAAAAATATTTCCGAGCGAAATAGGAGTCTCGGGCAAGTAAGCATTGAGTTTCGGGAAATGTTCTGCTTGTTCTGGTTCACTCAGCAATATTGTTATTCTTTCACACTCCAGTAATTGCTTTTTGTAAGTCTCCATCTCGTTCTTAAGCTTTCCCAGCTGGCGCTCCGCCTGACTCCTTTTGTTTTCTGTGGCATCGACTTTGCCTTCGAGCATACGAAGTCGTTTCTTTAACTGGCTTAATTGGTCTGAACTTTTCTCAAGTCGTTCCCTTTCCTCCTGCCAGGAGGCTATTTCCTTTGCGTCTTCTTTCCAGTTGATTTGGGAAAAAGATGTGATGTTCAGCAGATCGTGCAGACAGAAATCCATTGTCTTGAGCTCATTTTTTCTGCCGTCTTGTTGTTCTATTTTCTTTCTGCAATCCTGAATATTCTTATTCAGTCGTTCTATCTCAAGTTCGAACGCCCTGATCTTTTCCGTATTGCTCCATCCCAAAACGTATGATTTCCTGTCGGAGAGGCTTCGCGTATCATCTTTCTCGTGCCTGTACTTGCTTCCTTTTATCTGCCCCTGTTTGGTTATAGCTTTGCTTTGAGTCTGAAATTCATCGATCGTCTCACAGCATGCAAAATCGTACCGTTCATTGATCTCATTTTGGATCCAGCTGAAAAATAGAGTGCCCGATTTAATTTCTATCTTGTGGCACAAGTAGTTCTCGGGAATCTTGCGTGCTGATAGCTTTGTGTCATCCGGCACCCTGTAGTAGACAAGACGGCCCTTAAGATCAGTTTTGTCGACATAGTTGCTCACTCTTCTGTACTGCCCTTCGGGGACGAGCAGGCTCAATCCCAAACTGTGCAGAACACGTTCTATAGCACCTTCCCATGCCGATTCTTTCTCGTTGACCTTCAAAAGTTCACCGACAAAAGGCAGGGTGGTCTCTTTTAGTTCCAACGCGTCAAGGAGCCTTGCGCGAAGTTTAATATTGGATTCGGGTATCTGCGTTTTCCTCTGTCTGAGCGAGTTGAGGTCTTCTTCGGCGGTTTTGCGCTTCTTTTTCAACTGATCTTCTTCGATAACGAGGTTGTCCCTGTCTATACCCAGTTGCTTTGATTCCCTGTCGATGTTGTCTCGAATCAATTGGGCTTCGGCTATAACCTTGGCGAATGTTTCTTCATTTTCCGCTTTCGGAAGTCCCACCTTTTGAGCCTTATCATGGAAAGCATCTGCCGTCTTTTGTTTCGTTTTTTTCTGTGTATCCAGCTTCTTTATCTCATCCTCTATCAGTTTGAGTTGACGGCCTTCTTTATTATTGTCTATCTCGATGCCGGCTTTTTGCATCTGCTCCCGCAGTTGCTCTAACTTTCTGTTGAATTCATCAAGTTCCTGTTCTGTCTTGTCGGTCAAAGTCATACTATTTTGTAAAGATATTTTAAGGAGCTCAACTTGATGTTTAGCGATAAATACGGGCAAGATCTCTTTGCAGAGCCTGAGTTCCCGGATCTCTGAATTAACTATCTCATAATCGTCTGCGTCCTTTACAATTGGCTGAAGCTGAGACATTTGCGCTTTAACCCTCTGGACCGCTTCGTACGATTTTATGAGGTTGTCAAAGTTCTTTTTAAGTTCCTCCACTTGCGAGGCGGCATCGGATTTTTCGATCATGTGGTTGCGAACAAAATCATTAAGGCTGCCTACGGACTTCATCGAAACGGTCTGGTTGAAAAGCTCAAGTGCCTTCTCGGATTTTATCCCAAAAAGTCGCCTGAACCTGGAACTATATTCATGATACTGCTCGATAACATTCGTATCAGGCAGTGACTTCAGACGCTTCTTAAGCTTGGATAAGTCATTGCCAAAATCAGTGAAGTGCTCTTTGATGTTGAGATCTGACGTTGAAACGACAAAGAATCGTTTTACTTCCTTCTGGTCGATCGACTGGAATACCTGTGCGAGCGTTACGTGTCGAAGATACCCCGCATTGTAAAAATGACCGAGTATCACAGAGTAATTACCGGGCTCTCGGAGAAATATCGGCTCAGACTTATTCGTCAGTTCATTTTTTAGACTCTTGTATCCACCCAGTACGTAAGATGCAGCAGTTCGTTCTCTGAGTTCCGCGCCCGCAGCCTTGTTATAGACGATCTTTCTGGGAGGAACCAAGAGAGTAATTATGGCATCGGCAATAGTAGATTTGCCGGAACCGATATTACCTGTCAGAAGAGTGTTAGCACCACCAGAGTCAAGTTTCCAGATGCGCTGGGTAAACGTACCCCAGTTCAGCACCTCGAGCCGCCACAGCCTGAACCCGGCAGCGTTGTCGTCTGATATGAACTCAAGAGATTGTTCTGACATATTCATGGAGCTTTTCCTTCATTTTGGAGAGAATATCAGCCGAGATTTTGGCTTTCAAGATGCGCCTGACTTCAAAAAGGTCGTTCGTTTGATCGATGGGACGGAGAAAGCCATAATCAAGGGCCAGCTTGTTGATGTTGGCATCTATGCTGTTTATTATCCTGGTCTCATTTGTGCTGTCAGGGAGAAATATCCTCACCATTTCTTTGATTTCATTTCTGCTGATAATAAGCCTCATCGAATCTCCGCTCTGAGCATCAAACTCGTAGAGCCTCTCTACCAGCAGCGCGCACAAGAGCGTAACAGGATAACTGAGTTGTCTTTTTTCCACTAAGGACGGCATTTTCATTTTTATGTCATCGCCGATATCTTTCTGCCTAACAAAGGCAAATCCTTCTGACTCGTAGATAAGCAGCTCAAGCCCTATTACCTCAAGGTACCTTTTAATATCGACATGATAATTGATGACTTGGTTCCAGGTAACCGTGTCGTCGCTGTAAACGACTCCTTTAAGAAGACGAATGATCACCGGGGCGTATGGCATTATGTTCTTTGTCTCTGTCATGTCGTATAAATTACCTGTGGTGTTTCCACGGTAAATCGTTTTCCTGTTTCCTTGTTGGTGATGCTTAATATTTCAACCTCAGTTTCGTTTATACAGGCTCTATCATCTTTACTTGCCAGATCGAGGTAGGCGAGAATTTCAGAAAGCCCTTTTTCTATGGGATACGCATCACTGATCTGCTTGAGTGTAACCTGAGAATGGGCCATTAACAGGGTCCGTATCCTCGTTAGCAATTCTTCAGGATCGACATAATGTTGGCTATAGAGGTCTTCCAGGCAACGGCTGTCTACGATACTTTCATCTCCCTCTTCAAACTTGTCCAGTGAAACCTTCAAGTTTCTTGGGATATCCCAAAGAGGGCGGTCCATTATAAGGTCTACTGACGGCCTTGTCTCGATCTCAAAAAAATTCTTCTCAGTCGGTGGAGAGTCCCTCAACTGAATGGCAAGGGCTTTAATTTGTCTGGTTAGCTCGATTATCCGTTTGTTCTCCATAAGGAGCTGGTCGTCCACGAATTTCCTGAGCTGTTCCACCAGCACGTGGTTAGTCCTGTTGACCTTGCCGGCTTCCTCAGCAAGAGCAAAGCGGAGTCTCCTTAGAAACTCGTCTTCACTTTGATTCATCAGACTGGGCAGGGTGCAGACAGTTTCTATTAAATCAACAAGTTCATCTTGTTTTTGCTGTGACATGACAAGTTCCCAAAACGCTCTGAAGCTTCGGCCCTGATCAGTATCCCAGATATGGTCCTGCGCCTTGAAAACATTCTCAAGGATATCCCCTTTTCTTAAGGTGGTACTGGCCTGCTGTTTTCTCACAGAGCGATCCAGTTCTCTGAAATTCTCCTCGATCTGCCTGAAGTCGGAAAGCAGTTTGTGGGCCATTTCTACTACGGTTGCAAATCTTTCCCTAATCTGGGTGGGGGTAAGGGTTTGTACTTTTCCATCAATTATATCCCTGATATCATTTTCGATCTGCTCCTTCTGCTTTTCGAGTTCGGCAAGCCTTATCTGAGGGTCATCAGAACTACGATAAGCCAACTGCCTCAGACTCTCGAATATCATCAGCAAGCGTGACTCGGTCCCTATGAATTCTTTTTTGTTGAGATCGCGTATCCAGTCTAGCGTGCGTTCGGCTGCAGGTGTCAACTCAAAAATGGGGTCGTCGCTGTTAGGCGGATAGTACTTTCTCAAAAAACCCTGGCTTGCCCACCGGTCGAGATAGTCCTGCGGAGAATCGGGATATATATTGTCTCCGTGTCGCTCTCTAAGAGCATAAAGATAATCCGAAAGGCTGGAAACCAGTTCGGAATTAGGTATTGTTATCTGATTGTTTTTCTTGAAATGGAAATTTATGAAGCTTATGATCAAGGCAGCATTGTCAGCCCTCAATAAGGAAACCGTCTTGTTCGATTCTAATATGTATTTAATTTCCTCGTATTCCATAACTCACAAATCATTGTATTCATTGAGTCAATTTGTTCAACGTGCAAGGTTAGTCTTGGAAGACTGCCATATTCTTGGAACATCCTGTGGTTAGTATATTACATTGCATGTAAATAATTGTAGAGATACATAGCCTGAGGTCGATTGCCGATTGTATGAATTTCTGAAAGCGACGAATACCTCAAAAACGCAATGCCTGAAACCAAAGGCTCCGCGCATTAGATTTTTGTTGCAGGACCTGGGGCGAAGGATCTAAAAATCTATGGTGCACTGTACTGGGGTGGACAGGCTCGGTCCACTCGAAACCATGCAGAAATGCCTTTACCCATTAAGGCCAATAACCCCTTCTTCCCAAGCAGCCATCATCAACTTTCCCACTTCCCGGAACTCAGGGTGATCCGCTATATAATCCGGTATAATTCCGCGAGTTTCCATAACCGCTGCTGACATCCTGCTAAATATGTCAGCAACAGTACTTGGCTGCAGCGAAAGATGAACTATTGCAAAGCGATCCAACACCTTCCGTGGCCACCATTTCTTGGTTCCTGCCAAGGATAACGCAGGCACGTCCTTTTTGATGTATGCTGTAGTTGTCACCACATCGTAAACCGGGGCTATTGAAACGGCATCGAGCGGTGAGGAATACAGAACGCCGAAGTTCTTAAGGTGGGCATCCCCATTTCGTACCATCATGGATAGCACGAGCGTTGCAAAAAATTGCTCTCTCGACTCCATCAGTTTGTCACCGGACACAAAGTCCCTGATACTCCTGGCTAACCGCTCATAGCTGCCGGTATACTTCTGCGCGGTCCCGAGTGCCTGAAGGCTGCACATGTCCTCGAAGCCGATCGGAAATCCGTCCGGAGCGATGTCGAAGCGCCGCATGATGAACAGCCCCCCGTTATCTGACAAGAAAAACTCGGGAGTCCGCAGCCCTGCGCGTTTTGCGGCGGTCATGCAGAAGTACTCATTCGCTGCCAGATGAGGGTAATCGTTGCCCCACGACTTCACAATGAAGCCCGCCGATGCCATGGTCGCCCTCTCCGTGGCCTCCAGCAACACCTTGGGTTGGATACCCGAAATGCCTGACATTAAGGCATGACGCGCGACCAATTCATTGAAAAGTTCCAGAGTGTCAGGATATGTCAACAGGTCATCGAGGCTTTCGCGGGTTTCAGCTAGGTGGGGTATCTCGTCGCCTGGCAGTGAGAAGCGGTTTCTGCCAACTTGGTTTCCACCAGTGACTCGCAGGATCGACAGGTCATCCTCTCCTATTACTTTAGCAATTGCCCGCCGGATCGTTTCAAGCAATGCTCCCTCAGGCAGATTCATCTGGAAGATCGGATGCAAGTCACGGCTAACCCAGCTTTCCAGCCGCACTGGCATGGTCAGAGAGACCTGCGCATCGGTTGACACATCAGGGGCATAAGCGAAGACATACTCATTGCGTTTTTCGCAAGCAAGCAGCCCTGCTTTCTTCCCGGCGACCCATACAGCAAGGGACGATACTTCCGGCATCAGCGGGACTCCTCTTCACGGAGTTCTTCCAGCGTGGGCGGTCTGCCGGCAGGGCGTACCTTAAGCTCCAAACTGAGGAATTCAAGCACCCTGATCAGCTTTCGCACACCGATCTCTTGCACAGTGCCATTTTCGATTTGTCCGATGGTTGTACGGCTCATGCCGAGGGCCTTTGCCATTTCAGCCTGAGTGATCTTGCGGCTTTTCCTGGTCAGTCGGATGTTTTCACCAATCTCGAAGAGCATATATGTACTATATACAATGCTATTTGAGATGTCAACATAATATGCATCATATATAATGCAAAAAGTCGCATCGGTAGTACAGAGTCTCGCCACTGTGCATGCTACCACCGAAGAAGGATTGTCCCGCCTATACGCTGTTCTTACATTTATGGGCATTCTCTTGCTGGGAAAAAGCGATAATACCGCAACAGCCAAGTACCCTTCCACTCTACCGTCAATTTACCAATTTTAGGGCTTTATGACGAGGCAACGCATTGATAAATAAGAAAAAACTAGTAGGGTGAAAATCCGTTCAAATCGGATCGCCCCGACCAATTAAAGCCTTAAATATCAATGCAATTTAAGGTGAACTCCCGCCCGAAAGGGTGGCACGAAGGTGGCATGGAAATCCCGTGCCACCTTTTTTTCTTTACAAGCGCTAGGAGTCTGTCGGACTTGGACTGCTGATTCTTGCTAGTAATTCAGGCTCGATGAGTCGCACTCTGTTATATGCCTGGTTCTGTCAGCATTGATCGGTTTGGATTGAGCCTTGCCAA
>Ga0182010_10001175_pt1 | contig 14035 bp, 10 predicted proteins | sample 611E1MmetaG_FD_120488 | JGI IMG/M metagenome (GOLD analysis project Ga0182010, IMG submission 120488) | Permafrost microbial communities from Stordalen Mire, Sweden - 611E1M metaG | ecosystem: Environmental > Terrestrial > Soil > Wetlands > Permafrost | place: Sweden: Stordalen | collected...
AGGATAGATTTTTTAATAAGTCCAACTTATCTTTATTTCTTCCAATTTAAATATTAAATGCGATTCATATTCTAATAAAATGAAGTTCGTTGTTCTCCAGAAATATATTTTCATAATTATGAACCAGTTTCTTTATTTTCTTTATAATACTTTTTTATTATAAAGCTCAAAGCTTTTTATTTAAATCCGGAGATGATCATGCCGTTGATGCTTGATTATTTTTGAGATCAATTTATGTTTAACGTAATTGAAGGTTTTTAAATTCATTTTTAATATATACAACTTTAAATAGTATGAGTACATTATTGATTGTTGGAGATGAATAACCTTCTAATTATATACGTATACAGGTTTTAATTGCTAAAACTATACTGATCGTCCAACAAATATAATAAGGCAAGTTCTAGTAGTCATTTATGGATATATTTTAAGGTTTGTATTTAATGATCGGTTGTTGGGCTGAAAACGGGAAAAATTATTTACAAAGTAAAAAGGCTTTTTATTCTCTTCAAAATGGCAAAGGTGTCGTATAAATCTGCATACAATACAGATATTTATCAATTGTTGTCAGCTTTAAAGGTAATTTTAAAAGCATAAGATGCTTATTAAAGCATAATTTGAGGATATAAATAATATTACCATGATATTTTTTTTTAGCTGACAAACTTATCTACTAAACTAGAAGTATAAAAGGGGTTATCATGAAAGACTATGAAGTAAAAGTGCTGGACGAAAACGACCACATTTTTATTGAAACATTGAGGAATCTCGGGATGTCAAGAAATGTCGCTACAACTATGGCATATCTCATGAATGTGAACGAAGCTTCATCCCGTGAAATTGAAATCAGTACTGGATTAAGGCAACCCGAAGTTAGTCTTGCGATGAGGTTAATGCGTAACCAGTCCTGGGTCAGTGTGCGTTCAGAAAAGAAGCCGGGAAAAGGGAGACCGATTAAGATTTATGCTCTTGCGGCTCCGGTTGACGAGATCATAAGCTATTATGAGGATAAAATTTACAAAGAATCTCAGGCAACCATCTCAGCAATTAAGAAGCTGAAGGTAATGAGCAAACAGGTACCCCTAACTCCCTCAAAGTAAAGACTTTCGAACAAGTTAGCTCCATAATGGCTGAAAATTCTTTTCGGAGATTCGACCATTATGGAATAAATTTCTAGAATGTTTTTGTTTATCCCTTTACTCTATAAAAGATTTCTTGTGAAATTTATTAGGGATTTGCATTTGAGATTTAGAGTTAATTTTGGCTTTTCTAATTTGATGGTGCAGCCTTTAATATCTTTCCAATGATTTAGTTTTTAAATCCCTTTTCTGATGACATTTTTAACTACATCTTGATTTTCTATAAATTTCATATAATTAGCTTACTTTCCTCAGATATATATAGATATATAATTAGTTTGTTCATTTGCCTAACAATAAAACATGGAAATTTAGATTAATCCTTAACCTACTGCTATATTAGGAAAATAGATGGCTTTTTTGTGTACATATGCGGAAAGTGAGGACCAGGGTAAAATGTTATTACAGAAATATTATGTAACATATTTACATTAGTTAATATTATGTAGAGGTTTAGAGAAATGTTTGATTTTTGTGACGAATTTACATACCAATTATATGCATATAACTAGATTTAGGAGTTTATCTAAATAGTATTCTAGCATAATTAATATGATTATTTTTCTGTGAAAACGTGATCCTCAAGGATCAAGAATAATAGCAATTTTTTAAGATAAAATGTTGATATTCTGAAAAGGTACTGTATTTTTGTGAACTCAAAAAGTTCACTAGGCCACCATTAGGGTTTGTTACGAAATAAATTAGGCAACACATTATTAGTTAGGAACAAAATCGATGGAGTTACATATGGAAATGGTAAAGTACAATGTAAAAATGTACCTAAGTTATCTTGGTGCTTCTTACTTAGTTGATTGATATTACTTCATAATAATCGAAATACAGTTCCCAGCTCTTTCTTTTCACACATTTTTGACGCTAGTGGAGCCAGCCTGTTGTATGAACATATGAACGTAGGCAAAAGCTTGTGGCGACAATGTCATATAAACATCAGGCATAGATTAGTGACGACGAAAGTTCTCTTTTACAGAAACAAGCTAGGGACAATATGAAATTCATTGAATAAATACAAAATTAGATTCTTCATTGGATACGTTTTCTGTAATAAAAAATATATATATATTTAGTTTTATACAAATTCATACAGTTGAACTAAAAATCGTAGCATTAAATATTTAGCTGTTAAAAAAGCAAATTTAAATCCATTATGTACTTGGGAAGGTAAAAAATGTAATATAGAATTATTTTCCGTAAAGGATCCCAATCTCAAATATAATTGACACCTTTCTGAAAGGTTCTGAGTGTGGATTATTTGCCTAAAGTAGGTTTACAAATGATGTGAAATAGATATGAACAATTAAACAAAAGCTGAGTCTGAATACAAATGTTTCTTAATGTTTATTCCAACATTTGTCCTCGAAAATATGGCAAGGTCCAGAATTGAAGAATCTAACTTGACCATTCAACAAAGAGATATTACCCGCAAAAAGCGGGAAAAATCTGCTTAATAGCATGAAAATGCAAAAATTCTTTACGCTATATATTAATTATGAACGTATCAAACACTTAATGACGGGGTACCGGCTTTTGTTTGTAACTTCAATTTGCTGTTCTTAGGTTTATAGTCTTAATATTGCGATTATTCAAAACCGTTTATTAATTAAGGCTACAGGTTAATGAAGTGCTTGAAAAACAAATGTCATCCTTTAAGATATTTTAATCAAGGTACCCTTTTCTTTCAAGCCATTCAATCTGGGGTCTTGTGTATTTCCAGGTAACGTCGGCTTTTGAGTTCTGAACTTCCCAAGGATTGGCTATGACAACATCGCCTTCGCGGATCCACATTCTTTTTTTCTTGGAACCCGGGATCCTGCCCATTCGGATAACTCCGTCCATGCATTGCAGTGTGACTCTTTTTGATCCAAGTAAACTTGCTACTGTTGCAAGGACTTCGTTTCTGTCTTTACGGGGAGTTCGCACCCTTGTTATTTCCGGTGTGTCTCCTGAGTTTACCGGCTTATTGAATCCTGCTTGTCTTTTTCTAATAGTACTCCTGTAATTAGCTAAATTAATTCCTCCTATAATGATTTTTATATCAATAATTTCAAAGTTTATTTGTGTTTATTGGTTTTGATTCTCAATTCCAATTTGATTTCCTTCTCCAATTTGAGTCATCAAAGATATTTACTTCGCCATAACAGTTATAATTTAATTATTAAGTTATGTATTTAGCAGAACCAACTCTTGAAAAATGGAAAGAATAACAGATAAATAGTAATGAAAATGAATTAAGTGTTAATCAAAACTAAATTAAGGAATTAACACTCAACACAGCTTAAACACTCAAATCAAATTATCCTTAGAATTTTCTGTGGTTAGGAAGACATTCTCTACAGTAAACAGGCCGCCCTTCATTTGGTTTAAACGGAACTTCGGTCTCAACGCCACAATCAGAACAGATTACTTTGGTCATTTCTCTAGGACCACTGCTGCCCCCTCTAAAACCACCACCATGACTACTGCCTCTGCTGCCACCACGGAATGAATTCCCTCTGTCATTAAAAGCCATTTTGTTTCACCTCCGCTTTAGCGGGTAATGATATAATAAAAATAAGATTGTATAAGATCCTTATAAAAACAAAAAATTGGTTTTTAATAACAGATTATACGTCTCTTTATTTTCAACTACTCTTACATCGTATTTTAATTATATAAATCTTCCCACGGAGACAGCTTTGCACCTAATGTACCATTTTTGCCCTATCAGATATTGAACTTGAGGTGCAAGTTCAAAAATAGCGTAGTTTTTGAGTTTTACACAGTTCTAAATTAGAATGATTTATGATAAAATATATTGGAAATGTGTGAAATATATATGGGTAAAAAGTTCGAGATGGAGTTTACTTTCATCTCAACAGCAGATAGATGTTTATCTTTGCCACCATATCCGCAAATTGGCAATGTTCCTTGTCATTTTTCGTAGCCTAGTACTCAGATCTTCCGCGCACAATGAGAGGATACAAAGTAGTTTAGCTATGGTGAATACACATCTTCCACGTTTTGAATTCACCTCCTTAATTACCTGCTCAGAGAGCCCTAAAAGTTAAGCTATGTCTTAGTTGTAAATACAAATTGAACATATTAATTAAATTAAAAAAATAAAAAATTAAGAATAAAATATTTGAAATAAATTAAAAATAATAATTAAAATCGTCCCTCGATTGATCGTTGATAATCCGGGATATTCTTCATGGTACAGTTTTTCTGAATGGACCGGGTAATACTCTGTATTACCATATTCCACGTGGATAGCCGAAATTTTTAGGTTTCATACATGCAATCTTACTAATCTATTTATATGAACCATCTGTAATCATTCTTAGTCTGCAACCTTATGTTTTATCCTCCAGGCTTTATCTGATTCAAATCCAAAACTTTTTGTGTTTGAGCTCTTAATGTATTGCAAGCAGCGTTTAATTACAAAAAGATTTCAATATTGTTATTCCCTCAAGACTTAAAAACACATTTTTAGCTAGTTCAACATTTCTCGCTGGTTGACGTTTGGATTTCCTTAACTTAATCACATAATCTTTCCTTCAAGTGATCTTCTTCTCCTTGAGTAAGTGATAAATTTGAAATGTGGCTTATAAGATCCGTAAAAAGATTATATTCAAAATAATATATTAATTCAATCAAAGACGTACAAAATTAAATACAAGTATTAAAATAAATAATATGGTAAAGAGAATTTCGGTAAACTCCAATTTTTGTCTGGTCGTTTATGAAGTTTATATAGGATATTTTTTGAAATTGGAGTCTATCGAAATTCTCAAATGAAAATAGAAAACTAACAGCATTAAAAGAATTAAAAAATAAGAATAAAGTAAGGATGTAAAAAGCTGGTTGAAAAAAGGAAATTGAGAAAACTAGATCAGGCGTATTTCAATCAAATTCCCTCCATTTTGAGCCTCAATAATATCTGATGCAAGGTCAGAATTTACCCTGAGTTTCACTTCTCCATGTCGGCTTATCGGTGCACTGAAGATATATTTGTCATCAATGAATATTTCTACGTCCTTTCCTGCAAGCTCCGGAACCTTCAGGATGAGATGTTTCTTGTTTATTTCGATAAAAGGATGGGCTGAAGAGATAATATCCTCCTTTTCAAGATCAGTTGGCCTGGGTTTCTGCTGAGAAACTTTATTTTTAACTCCATAAAGTCTTCCTTTAGAGGTTTTTGGAGCGTCTATTTCTATTTCCCTAACATCAATATGAAACCCCAAAGTATTTTCGATTTGATCAATAATTCTCCCGCCCTTACCAATTATTTTTCGTATTTCTTCAGCTTGGACTTTCACGAGTGCACTGTCATCTGATGTTATCTCAACTTCAATAGGGTCAGATGCATACCTGCCAATAAAACTTTTTATCTCCTCTTCAGCAATCCTCCATGTAGGTTTCCTTCCTCCTTTAGAAGATTCTATTGGCATGACCACAACCTGTTCCCCATAGGTGTAAATTTCATATTCGACTTTGCCAGTTTCAAAATCTGCAATTGTAATCACAGGCCTTGAAAGATCCTGCTCTGTCATCCCATAAGGAACTTTAACTGTAAATGCAAGCAATAGAACCTTGGAAACCTCGCCTTTATCGATGAAAATGACAGTATCCACTACCTGAGGAATAACACCCAGTTCAACTCTTCCGATCAGGCGTTGAATGGCATCCACTGCTCTTGTTGCATGCACTACTCCTATCATCCCTACTCCTGCAAGGCGCATATCTGCAAAAATCAAGAAATCACCGGTCTTCCGGACTTCATCATATATCGTATAATCTGGCCTGACCAAGAGCAAAAGATCAGCAGTATTTTCCATTTTACCATCTAGTAGTGAATATTGAGTAATTTCAGGAGGCACCTGCAGATCTCTTGGAGATTCCATAGTTTTGACTACCTGCCCGTGGTCGTTCAGATACCGCGCAACTCCTGCAGCAAAAGTCGATTTCCCGGCCCCAGGTGGCCCGGCAATAAGAACACCACGTTGGCTTAAAATACGTTCTTTCAGCTCATAGCTCAAGTTGTAGTGCTCAAGATCTACAACTACTGTTGGCCTGATAGCTGTAATCTCCATGTCATCGGAAAAAGGTGGATGTGTAATTGCAACTCTTATATTTCGGATTTGAAGAACAGTAGCCCCATCGGAAGACATCTCAATGAAAGATTCGGGGTCCAATCGTGCTCTTTCAATAAGTTCTTTTGAAATACTAGAAAGTTCCGAATAATTGACAGGTTCTTCACGAATCCTTGCATAAAGCACATTTCCTATAGGCCCCTTCTTGGCCATAGGCAATACATCATTTTTCAGGTGCACGGACATTGTATCGTCAGTGAAAAAAGACTCTAATTTTAGAGGCAAAAGTTCTGAAGGGTTCAGGATCTTGGGGGGCATGTACTCGACATCAATCCCCTTTGCTCTAGCTATAAGGGCTTGTACCCTATCTTCGCTTACAAACAGTCCTCCGACATCAATAGCCGTACTTCGGATAAGGGCATCTACTCTACCCTCTTTGGACATTTTTATCTCCCCGACAGTGGGTTGAACTCCACTAAATCGAAGTTGAATTTCTCCAATGTCCGCCAATTTGCGAAGTTCTGAAAGCTCTTCAAGCCCTTTGAAACCTATTTCTCTGCCCTTGTTTGCCTGGGCTTCAAGTTCAGATATCACAGCTTCGGGAATAATAACCTCAGCGCCCTTGAACTCACCGCTTTTGACGCGGTGCGAAAGCCTCTCGTCAATAATTACACTAGTATCAGGAACAATCCTGCGCATTCGGTTATCTTCAGCCATATAATGGGATATAGAGACAGAAAGTATATAAGAAAACCTCTGAAAAGTTTTTCCACTTTAAGGAAGCAAAAAATAATCATAGGAAAAAAGTTTTAAAAAAATGAAACATCAGATGATTAAGAGATTTTTAGTATATTCTGGAAGTATTAAGATTTACCTTTAATTCCATTTTCAATTGACCTCAAACAATAAAAAGTCCTGAACATAATAAAAAATTTGTGTAAGTAGGCCTACCAATAATCAGTTGTAAAGTATATATTTTGGTGCATTATGAGATTTCTGGTTACTGACTGATAGTCAAGAATAACATTTTCGGTTATGTAACCCACTGCAAGCAATTTGGTATGTTCGTGATACCTCTCTGGATATAAAATATGATTAAGAATCAAATCTTGTCAATAATCGAAGATACGACCGAAAATGTATTTAATCTTCACTTAATAGAAATTTTCAAATTCAATCAAGATCTTAAATTTTAATAGACATCCTCCGGCTCAAAAACCTTCTCACCGATGATCTTTCCCTCGATATCTCGAAAAAAACAGGATCTATATCCCATGTGGCAAGCTCCTCCAACCTGCTCCACAAGCAGTAGGATAGAATCCATATCACAGTCAATCTTTATCTGATTCACTTTCTGCACATTCCCCGAAATTTCCCCTTTTTTCCACAGCTGTTGTCTGCTCCTGCTCCAGAAATGCGCAATTCCAGTTTCAATAGTTTTCTCAAGGGCTTCCCGGTTCATATAAGCGCACATAAGCACTTCTCTGCTGATATGATCCTGAACAACAACAAAAATCAGATAATTTTCATATTTCAAGGTATCAAAATCAATCATGGAATACATATTGTCAAAATAGTATAAAAAAACACATAGTTAGATGGTTGGAATTGCTGGATCTGGAATGGAAAATCTACCCTTGAACTACAAATGAGAGAAAAGTAATGAAATCAAGGTTTCTAAAAGGAGATTTGATATATAGGACAAAGCATAAAACCTCTTGATAAAGGATTAACTAATACTAAGGTCGAAACCACCCGAAACATTTCTCATGATTATAAGTATGGTTTTAAGGAGACAGAGGATCCTGAAAGTTGAACACCGCATCAGTTGGTTAAACACCAACACCTTGAAAGGGGATAACTTATTTAATATCTAAAAAAAGTATGTATCTAGTTGACTTATAATAATTTTCCAAAAACATGGCTGTTTTTGCGATTCGATTATCCTTATTTTACCTTTTCAGGTAGAAAATCATATTTTATAAAGAATAATTATCTAGAAAACTCACTGAGAAACACATGGAGACTATTAAGACTAAGAGGGATGTTATTTCACAAACGTTGACAGAGTTTCTGGCCTATAAAATTTTAATATCGTATGTAAGCGAACTTACGACAATTTATAATATATTATCAAAATTGATTTCTCATTAATTTCAACAAAGGACAAAATAATAAGTGCTGCAGAAGACTCAAAAAGAAATAGGTCAATATCGATTACCTTAAGGACTGTCATTATTGCCCTGAAAATTAGGCGGTCAATTCTTTTAAATCATATATAAGGACAGCACCTATCAACATGAAGTTAACAACAAACTAATATTGTTTGTGTGGTTAGTGAGATGATCAATCCGATGCTTTAAAGCTTATTTTTCCCTAACTGTTTAACTCGTTCTGCTAAAATATTGAGAAATTCCTGTTTTTCATTGTGGAGAAAAAGATACAGAATCAATCATGTGATACAATTGTGGCGTTTTTCGTAAAATGAATAAATGTAGAAATATATTAAATATATACCAATATGTTTATATTCTACTTGCAATCAATTCCTAAGTAATTAGAGGAAGTATCATTCTCGATTTTTTCTACTTTCATGGAGGAATTAGTCATAAATATCATCAAAATTTTATTACTGGCTTATTTAATATTTACACTAAGCTCCTGTGTAGGGACAGCAGCTGAGATTCACGTCCAACAAGGAGGTTCAATACAGGCTGCAGTAAACAGTGCAAAATCAGACGATACAATCATTGTAGAACCCGGAACCTATACTGGGAATATAGACATAAGCAGAGATTATGCTAATAATCTCAATAATCTGGTACTGATGGCATCATCTAGTAACCCTGGAGACACCATAATTGTTGCCGACAATACAGCAGGTCCTACAGTTAAAGGTGTGATTTCTATTAAATACAAAACTCATGTAACAGTCAAAGGGTTTACGATTACTGGAGCCAGAAATGATATGGCAGGAGTTTACCTGTCTCAAGGTAAACAATGCACAGTTGAAAATAACATATTTTTGAACGATGGACTTGGAGTGAAACTAACTAGTTTTCCTGATAGTGTGGTTCGCAACAACAACTTCAACAGAACTAGTACTTTTGGGACTGGCACTGGGATAGATATTGAACAATCTGGCAATACCATGGTTTCTGGAAATTCAATCTCAAACCAAAATAATGGGATTCATATTGTAGGTTCTAATTCTAAAGGGAGTACCATATCAGGGAACTCCATAAGTCAGAATACTAATTCTGGTATATTAATGGAATCAGCAAAAGGTGTTACCCTAACAGGAAACACTTTGAACTCAAACAAAAACGATGGGATCTATCTGTCATTTTCAGATGAAAACAACTTAACAAATAACAATATGAAAATGTTAGGCAGTGCCGTCAACGGAACTAACACAAACGGCATAAACCTTTATAATTCCAAATCGAACACAATTTCAAATAATAATGCTAGTTCTGCAGAACACGGTATTTTTTTTAATACTTGCGAAAACAACGTTGTGCAAAATAATAAAGTTTCAAGCAACCTTTACGGAATAGCTATGAGGTATTCCCATAAAAACAAGATTATTAACAATAATGCGGATGGAAATAAAGAAGGTATTTACTTAACACATGAAAATAGTGGGAACACGATTTCAGGTAATAATGCAAATTTGTGTGACGTTGGTATTCATCTGACTAATTATTGTGGCAAAAATAATCTTGTGGATAATAATATAGCAAATTCAAACACATTTTATGGTATCTATTTGGAAACAAATAATAATGTGATATCTAATAATCACGCAACAGGAAATAGTAGAGGTATTTATTTACTAGGCTCAGGATGCTACAATAATACGCTTTCAAACAACATTGTGGATTTTAGCACTGGCAACGGTATTCGTCTTGCGAATACTAGCAATTATAATAAACTCGTCAGCAACAGTGTAATTTCAAACAGTGGAGATGGGATTTACTTAGTGAATTCAAATAATAGTTACATTGACAGCAATACAGCGCGAGGCAATAACATCGGAATTCACTTGGAAAGCTCAAATAAGAACATACTCTCCAGCAATGTCGCTCCATATAATAATATGGGGATTAGACTCTACTCTGCAGACAATAACTCTCTTTCCAATAATACGGTATCTTATAATGCCCTCGATGGTATTGACCTGAACTCTGCTGTAAGCAACAATATTACAGGCAACCATATCATCTGGAACGAAAAGGGTATTTTCCTATGTCCTAAAAGTATCAATAACCTAATTTATAATAACTACTTCAACAATACTGAGAACACCGATGCTAAAAATGCAAGATCTACCTGGAACATAGGAAAGGCTAAAGGCAAAAACATTATAGGTGGGCCATATATTGGCGGTAACTTCTGGGCACATATTACTGGTGACGGATTTTCCCAAACTGCACACGATTCTGGAGGCGGTGGAATTGCTGATGCCATATATGATAAAGAAGTAAATGTCATTGATAGATTACCACTCGTAAGTGTAGTACTTCCTGTTGTAGACTTCAGAGCCAGTACTACACAGGGTTATGCTCCACTTGATGTCCAGCTTACAGATCTTTCACAAAATGCAATATCGAAAATTTGGGATTTTGGAGACGGAACTAATTCAACCGAGCAGAATCCAAAGCACACTTATTCCAAAGCAGGAAACTACACCGTTAACTTTATAGTTAGAGATAAAAATAACACGATTTCAAAGGCTACAACAATAATTGTTCGAGATTACAACACCAATCCTACAAATGTGCAAAGTATTAGTAGTTCTAGTGATAGTGATGGCAGCAGTAGCAGCAGCTTCAGTAGCGGAAGCAGCAGTGAAAGTGCAGATACAGGTAGTTCCAATGAGCCTCAAAGTAATGTGGTAAGTAAAGAAATTTCACAGACTTTCATTACAAGTGGAAAATCCGTGAAATTTGATTTCCCACAGAACGTTACTTCTGTTGTATATGTGAGCTTCGATTCAAAGAAGACTATTGGTAAGACGACTACCATAGTCGAGATGCTGAAAGAAAAATCTATATTAGCTTCAGGTCTACCTTCTGACGCTGTATACAAGCACTTAAATATTTGGGTTGGAAACAGTGGGTTTGCAACTCCAAAGAACCTAGAAAATGCAGTATTATGTTTCAAGGTTGAAAAATTATGGATACAGGATAATAAAATAGATCAGTCTTCCATCACCCTGAATAGGTACTTTGACAAGGAATGGAATCCATTGCCAACAAGCAAATCAGGAGAAGATGGCAAGTATCTTTATTTCACAGCGCAAACACCGGGATTCTCACCCTTTGTAATAACTGGTAAGATGACAACAAAGCAAAATACCACTGTAGATACACAAACAAATGCTGGAAACAAAGGTTCAGACACTAATGGTATACCTGGATTTGAAATTATTTCCGGTATAACTGTCTTGTTAGCTGTATTCTTGTACAAAAGAAAATAAAACATAAAATAAGAAAATATAGCGAAAAATTTTGAGACATAGGAAAATTAGGATGAAGGTTCAATCTTTTCATCCTAAAATTCATTTTCAAATTTTTCTTTCTTTTTTTTCTTTAATTATGAGAATTGTTATTATTTTCTGGGTTTTTGATTTATTGAAGTCAATTGAATATTTGAGACTTCGATAAATCACTAAATTTGTTATACGCATATAGATGGTGTACAAATGATTCGTGAAAATTCGATATTTATCGAAATCATCTATTTTTCTTAGTTTTTTTGTTTTTCTCCAGTTTTTAAAAAATAATGGGCTTTCATCCAAATTTAGTGCTTCAATACTCCTCATTTCTCCATAAACGACGCTTCATATTTCATAATAAGTGATGAAAACGAGCCCACATTTTCGCTCGATTAGATGTCTCATTATAGTATTAAAATAGAATTGAAATCAAAATAAACCTATGATGATATATTACAACTTTTCAAAGAGGAGGAAATTATCAAGGTCAATGGGTACTTGCATTCAAATATATTTTTCATCCAGTTATGAGTATGGCAGTAAACAAACATTTTCTCCACTCTGTCTCAATTTTAATTCAAATATTAATAATATCTCTGAAAACAATGAACAAGTATAAATTAGCTGTTGACCAGATAAATAGTCCTGAATATGGAAAAATAGATCAATCTTATGAAATGTATGTAAAACGTTGACAGGCTAAAATGTCGCTAAACTCTTAACTTTTTTTACTCATCATCTACCTTTACATAACGAACAAAAACGAAAAATTTAGAGAATTTTGATTTATCTTTGATTTTTTTTCTTATCGGGAATCAGGCCCAAATTTATTCCACTGATCTCTGTATTTGATCTTAAGATAAAATATCATGCAACTTGTTATAGGAGGTGGGAACTTCCTGCTAGCTGTTATTAAACAGATTATTCATATTTAAGCTACCTTTGTATCATGAAATGGAACTACGGTATTCAAATAATCGTGTTTATAAAATAAGGGTATTTCGATAGACCTCAATTTTTTGCTGATCGTCTATAAAACGAATATAAGAAATTTGTTGAAATCGGAGGTTTATCGAAATTTCTACAATTACCCAAGATACTCACACACTATATCGATCATTCCTTAGTCATCCATTATCTGTTTGCTTTCAGCTACAATATCTACTTACACTCTTAGTTATTTTAAATTAATTATACAAAAAATAGTTTATGAGTAAAATCTACTTCCGCATAAAATATTTTGAAATTGAACAACAATTTAATGTTGATTATGTTTTGAGTCTTTACGGGGATCTTCACGAATCTAACACTGAGTTTTTCCTAAAAAAGCAATTCATATTAAATTTATATCACATTCTTGATTTAGTCTTGCTCCCTTAGATGGTTGCTATTTTCACTTTAGAATTCACCTTGTTTTAAATGTACTAGTTTTTTAATTGCCCTGAGTGCAGAGAACAAAAAATTACGCTTCACAGAAAATTGGATGCAGATAGCAAGTCTATGGTTTTTCATTATAAGCATCAACTCATTATTAATGGACACCGAATTTCTAAAAACTCTCATATTATCTTGCTATAAGAGTGATTTTTGGTTATAACTAAACGTATAACATCTCAATAATATAAATATAATTAAATTTGAATCAAAGACTAATATTTATTACAACTATATTTTATTTAATCTAGGTTTTCGAAAATATCTGTATAGTGATATTTTGCACAATTATTTACTTTCAATTAATAAAACTAACTTTTTCAGATGCACACCAAAATACCATATATTTTCCCAATGACCTATAATATGGCCTTAAAAGATCAGAGAAATGTTAACGCCAATAGAAACATCTATAAGCATAAAATTGTTAAAGTAAAAACTGAATTAATTTTTGGGAAAGAATACATTTACACATGAAATGTAACATTATTTAGAATGGTTACTATACATAATGATCATATTTATAAATTGGAGAGGACCTTGATAAATTTCTATGGATTTCAGTATTGTAGAATTTAAATTTTTTAACAATCACTTTTACTTATGAAAGTTCTTCCTGATTTTGCTATTAAAGAAGAATTAAAACGTTCTCATTCAGTTAGATACAAACTTGCTGAAATTGATCCCTTAATTAATTGGAATCCTTTCGTACCATTTTTGAGTACATATATTTTAACAAAACAGTTTCCTGAGACTTGAATGAAGTGGAATTAATCATTATGTTTAAAATGCTTGTTTTACTTATTTGTTTTATGGGGTACCTGATTGCAATAATAACTGGAGATTATCAAAACTTTCAACGTGTTATA
>Ga0182010_10001177_pt1 | contig 14031 bp, 10 predicted proteins | sample 611E1MmetaG_FD_120488 | JGI IMG/M metagenome (GOLD analysis project Ga0182010, IMG submission 120488) | Permafrost microbial communities from Stordalen Mire, Sweden - 611E1M metaG | ecosystem: Environmental > Terrestrial > Soil > Wetlands > Permafrost | place: Sweden: Stordalen | collected...
GTTGTTTTGACAATTTTTCGTTTGTGTATTCCGGGTTATATATGGTATAGTATTCAGTATCGAATGTCCTGAATTTGAATGCAGTATAACATCAATTTCGGATTTTGTCAAAGCACAAAAATAATAGGAAACTCTGATATCCTGTTAATCCGATAAACTTTACGGGCCGATATTTGACACGGCAGCAAGAATGAGTTATAAAAAGTAACACAAGTGTGAAGCTGATAAAGCGGAGCTGATTGACATAATAATTTAACGTTTTGCTTCACCGGATTTCCGGGAGGGATTAATGAGCGCTGAACCGATACCGGGCGGATATAACGGGAAGGTACTGAGGGTCAACCTTTCGAACAACACTATTGTTACCGAAGAAATTGACGGGCCCTTTTGCAGAAAATACCTGGGCGGAGCCGGGTTCGTTGCCTACTATTTATTAAAAGAACTAAAATCGCATATAGACCCGTTGGGTCCCGATAACAAACTGGTTTTTGCCACAGGCCCGCTAACGGGCATTAAATTATCAGGCAGCGCCCGTCATTGTGTCGGCGCAAAGTCCCCGTTATCCAATACGATTGCGAAAGCTGAAGCCGGGGAATTTTGGGGCGTAGAGCTAAAATATGCCGGGTTTGATGCCTTGATTGTCGAAGGAAAAGCCGCTCGGCCTGTCTATATATCGATAAATGACGGGCAGGCAACCATTAATGACGCGGCTCATCTGTGGGGTAAAAATACCAAAGAGACTCAGGAAATTATCCGTACCGAGCTGAAAGATGCGCGTGTGCGGGTGGCGTTAATTGGGCCCGGCGGCGAAAAACTTGTTAAATACGCCTGCATCATGCACGGACTGTTTGATGCTGCCGGCCGGGGCGGACTGGGTGCCGTAATGGGCTCGAAAAACCTGAAAGCAATCGCCGTCCGCGGACATAATCCGCCGCCCATCAAATCACCGGAACGCGTTAAAGAATTCAGGGAATGGTTAACGGCTAACATTGAAAAAGTAAAAATGTTCCAGGATTTAGGCAGCGGGGCCTATATGACCCCTTATGAAGCCAGCGGCAATCTGCCGGTTAGAAATTTCCGCGACGGGTTATTCCCAAACGCCGCGGCAATTGAAGGCAAGACGATCAAAGAAACAATCCGCACCGGCATGGATGGTTGTTTCGGCTGCATCGTGCGGTGTAAAAAAGTGGTGAAAGTAGACGAACCATATGCGGTTGACCCTGCTTACGGCGGGCCCGAATATGAAACATTGGCCTCATTGGGGTCAAATTGCGGCATCGATAACCTCAAGGCAATCTGTAAAGGTAATGAATTGTGTAATGCCTATTCCCTGGACACAATTTCTACGGGACTTTGTATTTCTTTCGCCATGGAGTGTTTTGAGAAGGGAATTATCACGACTAAAGACACCGGCGGTCTTGAAATCAGATTCGGGGATGCCGAAATCATGCTGAAACTCATCGAATTGATCGCCTTCCGTAACGGTTTCGGCGATGTGTTGGCGGACGGCACGGCCGTCGCGGCTCAAAAAATCGGAAAATCAGCCGGAGAATATGCGATGCAGGTGAAGGGCGTAGAGTTGGCATTGCATGAACCGCGGCTGAAGGCCGGTCTGGGACTGGGTTACATGGTTAATCCCAACGGCGCCGACCACTGCATGAATATTCATGACACTCTCTTTGCCAAGGACCCCCAGATGAAGGACTTGCATGCGCTGGGTATTCTTGAAGGCGTGCCGCCGGAAGAAATGAGTCCCAGAAAGGTTACTCTTTTCAAAGCAATGCAGTTTCTGCGCCTCCTGGGTGATTGTTTACCGGTTTGTATGATACTGCCTTATAACTACCGGCAGCTGGCTGATTTAACCTCGGCGGTCACCGGCTGGGATGTGGATATCCCGGAGCTGACCCGAACTGCCGAGCGGATTCTGACAATGATGCGGTTATTCAATATCCGTGAAGGATTTACTGAAGCGGATGATAAGTTACCCGCACGTTTCTTTCAGCCTAAAACCGATGGTTATCTGGCTCAGGCCAAACCCGACTCTGCCAAATTCGAGCGGGCTAAACGGTATTATTATTCTTTAATGGGTTGGGATAAACAAACCGGCGTACCGACAACGGAAACAATAGAGGATTTAGGGATTTAGTTAATCAGGCCGAAGGTGTTCGCAGTGTTTGAAGGAGGTGCTTGTTAAAAGAAAGCTGCAGGTGGAAATAATCTTCGCAAATCAATACAGCGGTGAAACGGCTGTTTGAAATGCCGGAAACATAGATATAGTGTAAGCCCGAAAATAATAGGCATAACGAAAATAAAATAGAAAGAATAAAGAGGAGAAAATAATGGCAAAGTTTAAAATTTTAAAAGTGTCCAAAATAGTCGGTTCCGGCAGTCTGGCCGTAGGTCCCAGCATGTCAAAACTTGAGGCTGATGAATTCGCCAAGGTCAATGCGGAATTGGTAGAAGTGGGAGAAACCGACAAAAACCTCGCGGCCGCCCTGAAAGATGCGGACCTGCTGCTTTACGGCGGCGTCCCGTTTACCGATGCGATGTTGAAAGCGGCGCCAAAATGCGTCGCCGTGTTATTCCAGACCGTTGGCTATGATGCCATTGACATGAAAGTGGCGAGCGACAACAACATCCTCGTGGTCAACAACCCTTCATGGGAATGGTGTATTGAAGAAGTATCCAACCATGCGTTAGCATTGATGCTCGGCTGCGCCAAGAAAATGAAACAGCTGGATTTGTTGGTTGCACAGGGCCGCTGGGCCGATGCCAAGAAAGAACAAAACCCGATGGGTTCAATATATAATCAGACGCTGGGCATCATCGGCTGCGGCGCCATCGGCAGAATGGTTGCCCGGAAAGCCAAGGTCTTCGGCTTGAATATCATCGGTTACGACCCCTACATCATGCACCCGTGGCTGGCCAAAGAGAACGGCATCCAACTGGTGAGTTTTGAAGAAGTCCTGAAAGCCGACTATGTGACGTTACATCCCGACCTGAACGATACCAGTTTCCACATGATGAACGATAAAGCATTTGCGCAAATGAAACCGAGCGCCTATGTTATCAATACTTCCCGCGGCAAGGTCATCGATGAAGTGGCCCTGGTGAAAGCCCTGGAAGCGAAGAAGATTGCCGGCGCAGGTCTGGATGTTTTCGAGACGGAACCGCTGTCCAAGGAAAGCCCGCTGACCAAGATGAACAATGTGATTATGCTTTCCCATTCTGCTTCATATTCCACCTATGCCTTCTCTATCGCCCCCATCAGCATTGCCAAGGAAGCCGGCAGGATTTTATCGGGCAAATGGCCGGTGAATCCGGTCAACAAAGAAATCACTCCCAGAGCTAAATTAGTAAAAGGAAATTAACTTGGCTGCTTTATCCGAAAAATTGATGCTGGAAAAATTGAAAGGGTTTGACACACCGTCAATCACCAATGTTGTCGCGACATATCCGGGCGACCCGCTTTGTCTGGGCCTTTATGAACCGTGGCGGCAAAACTGGTATACCGACACATCGATACACTGCATCTATCCGGAACTCGGCCGGACGGTCGGTTACGCGGTAACGGTCGTTTATTCACTGCCGAATCCGCATTTTCAGCGTCTGTCGATAGTCGATCTACTGGATGCCATAGATAAATCGAAAAAGCCGGTGATTGTCGTAATCAAACAGGATTTCCCGCCCGAGATACTGCCCAAAGTAGGGCTCTGCGGCGGCCAGATGACCACCGCCTTCAAGGCTTGCGGCGCAGTCGGGGTAGTCACCAACGGCCCATCGCGTGATGTTGACGAAATCCGTCCCATGAAATTCCAATATATGATGAGCGGTGTGACACCCGGACATGGGGAGTTTTCCATCAGCGCCATCAATGTCCCTGTTTCGGTGGCCGGCATGGATGTCGTCCCCGGTGATATTATCCACATGGATGAGAATGGGGCCTGCAAATTCCCGGCGGATAAATTAGCGGCGGTTTGCAACAACATCGGACCTTTTCTCAAGGTGGAAGAGGATCGGGTAAAGGCAGTGAAGGCCGCCAAAACGATCGCAGAAATAAAAGCTGCTTTCACCGGCAAGAAAATAAAATAACGTGCAGTTCACTTGCTTATAAAGCGTAAATAAAATATTTAAATAAGGAAGAAAAAATGAAACCTAATAAACTAAGACAGTTGATAAAAGAAGGGAAACCGACACTCGGTGTCCATTCCGTAATACCTTGGCCCCGTTTAATTGAAATTATAGCCGCTACCGGCACCTTCGATTACATTGAGTATATCGGTGAATATTCTACATACGACCTTGAACTGTTCGAGAATCACGCACGCGCCATCGAACTTTTCCCCAACATGTCCATGATGATCAAAATTGAAGAGCAGTCCAGAGGCTACATCGCCACCCGGGCGCTGGATGCCGGCATCCAGAATGCGCTTTTTGCCGATATCCGCACCGCAGACGATGTGCGGGAATGCGTCCGCTTCGTCCGTCCCGAAACCCCGGAAGCCGGCGGGCGCCACGGCGCAGCCAGCCGCAGGATCAATGTCGGTTCCAACACCGTTGAATGGGTCAAACAAATGAACGACGCCGTGCTTGCTTTCATGATTGAGAAAAAGAGCGCGATGGACAACCTCGAAGAGATACTTTCAGTCAAAGGCGTCGACATGGTCCAGTTCGGCCCGAATGACTATTCCGTCAGTCTGGGCAAACCCGGACAGGGCGGCCTGCCGGAAGTCGTCGAAGCCCATCATAAGATGATCAAGATGGCGATTAAAGCCGGTGTCAGACCGAGAGTGGAAATCAGCAGTCCTGACGAGGCCAAACCCTACATCGAAATGGGTGTGAAAGATTTCTGCATGGGCTGGGACCATCAGATTATCGCAGGGTGGTGCCGGACGAACGGACCCGCACTGCGGAAATTTCTTCCGTAATTTAGGGAGTTAAATTTCCTGAAACATGAAGGGCGGCTGGATTTTTCATTCCAGCCGCCCTTTTTTTGTTTGATTTAGTTGTTTGGTCTCTTATCGCTTGAACAGCGCGATTACAGGCGGACGGGTTCGTACATCAACTAAGGTTGAGTATCGGGGAAAACTCGCTACTGCTTTTAATGTTGATTTTTAACCCGGACTGAATTTGGATCAAGGATTTATATTTTGATTAAGGGCAGGATATTTTTCTCGATATCGGCGTCGGTGAATGGTTCGGGGATATCGTGGAATAAGTACCAGTTTTCCACGTGGTCGACTGCCTCGTTGGGCTGCACTAATTTGAGCGGAGCCAGGGTTTCCAGTTCGAGGATCCGGTCGGAGCTGTAAGATTCCGCCGAGGAACCAAAATCGGGATAGGCAGCGCCTTTTTTGTACTCAAATGTTTTCAGGAACAGGTGGCCTTTGTTCCAGTAGGCAACCCAATTATCTGTGTCCATAACGCCTATTTTCAGGGGCGCGGCGGCATTAACATCCTGTGCCAGAATGATAAACCGCTTGCCGATTTTCAGGCGCGGGTCGGAAAGGTCGCTGTATTCCCAGATGGCGAGCAAACTGGTGGGCAGCAGGTTCGTTCTATCGGCGGGCTTCCGCGCCGGCAGCGGGAAAATGGCTTTACCGCCAACGGCCATGGCGGAAATGGCCCAGGGCGCGATTTCGACCGGCCAGAGGCCGCGGTTATAGAGGCGGTGCACCACCGTCAGATGATTTTTATCCGGGTTGATGGAGATGTCCAGTTCTTTTTGAATCCCGGTTTCTTTTTCCGGGGATTGGGTCAGGCTGAAGAACTGTTTATGCTCCGTAAATTCGACCGGGCGGTCATCCGAAATGTAAGAACGGGGAAACGCTTCGGGGGCATGCCAGAGACGGTGGCCGGAGAAGCCTTTCTTTTGCGCAGGCACGAATTCGTTCCATTCCCCCACAAACCCGAAGTGGAGAATACGCGGCCCTGTGTCTGAGGAAGCAATCAATTCAATCGTTTCGTCGTAAGCGCGGTAACAGTTGGGTAATCCTGCATAAGCAATTTTCTCTAGCAAAGCATGACCTCCATATTTTATTCGTGTAATTACATACTAATCGTTTCTATTCTTCACACTAGATATTCACGGCTCGGATGGTAGATTCGCAGGTTCCAGGAATCTGATTGATTTGCGGTGCTTTCTGGCGTATTCCAGTTCGCTTTTAGTGGATTCTCCGATATAACCACCCAAATTTAATATTAACACTTCGTCGGCAAGGTCAATTTTCCGCTTATGCAACTCGTCAAGACGTATTTTAATTTCTCTTAATTCACTTTCGGAATAGTCCTTAAAAAGCTCGGCATCCGATTTCATATTACAGCCGATAGTTAAGACAATTTTACCCGCCAGGGTTTCTTCAAATTGTGCCTGCTGAAAGGCTGCGCTGAAGCGGGTGCTGCCGCAAAGGCAAACAATTGTGGGCTTGGTAACCATTTTTCTTTTTCTCCAATGGGTAAAGTTATCCGGAGATACATTTTTTATATTAATAAGAACACTATAACATAAATAAAAAACACAGCGGATGGAGTTTTGAAGTAGACTCCATCCGCTGTAGAACTGTGCTGAAAGGCCTTAGTCGAATTTTAGGCCTATTTATACCCTTTCAGGAACTGTTTATCGATTTTGAATAATTCATCGACCATTTCAGACATTTCATCGATTGTCAGTATTGTTGAAGTTAACGGGTCGAGTAAAACCGCCTGGGAGATTTTGTTCTTGTCTTTCTCAACGACGCCCCGCACGGTCAGTTCCTGAATAAACACGCTGTTCTGGTTGAGGCAGGCGCACTGGGGCGGTAAATTACCGACATAGCAGGGATGTACGCCTTCTTTGTCCACCAGACAGGGTACTTCGACACAGCAGCCCTCTAATAAGTTGGTAATAAGGCCGTTGTTCTTGACGTTGCCGTCAATCCGGCAGGGAATTCCGGTGAGCATGGAATTCATGATAGCGGCGGATGTCTTACTCCAGTTTTCATCCGTTTTAGTGGGGAATTTGAAACCGCTAGCCAGCTGTTTCTTCAATTCTTCGTTCTCGTCATTGGTCCGCTTTGTAGCGATTTTGAAGGAGTTACCCATATTACCGATCTTGTATTTCTCGATTGTAGCCGGCGAACGGCGGAAATAAGGAGTATAAGTGGGAATATGCCCTTTGCTGCCGCTGGTGAAATAGCCGAACCGGTGGAACATTTCCACTTCAACCAGGTCAACGTCAATATCTTTACCGTGCATATCCTTACCGAGATAGCCTGGTTTGGAATAGACATTGAAATCTTTAAATTTCTCCGCGAAAACAGGATACATGTCCTGACCTTTCCATTTGAAATCCAGGTACCAGGAATAATGGTTAAGACCAGCCGCCCAGTAGGAAACTTCCTCATAGGGGACGCCGGCATATTTGGCCAGTCTCTGGGCGCCGCTGGGGGGATTGGGGCAAAGGCCGACGCATTTGATTTTAGTGTACTCGTTAATGGCCCAGCAAATCATAGCCATGGGGTTGGAGTAGTTGATGCACAAGGCATCGGGACAGATTTTTTCCATATCATGGCAGATTTCTAAAATTGCCGGAATCTGGCGCAAGGCCGCGAAGATACCGCCCACGCCGGAAGCATCGGGTGAGGATTCAAAGCCGCGCGCGGTAGTAATATCATAGTCTTTGATAACGTTGGGCCAGCCGCCGGCCCGGACGGAAATGATCACAAAGTCCGCGCCTTCCAGGGCTTCATGACGGTCGGTGGTCCATTCGATTTTAGTCTTTAATTTCCGCTGCTCGACAAGCCTTTTAGCGAAACCAGCCATCAGCTTAAGCCGCTCTTCCGCGATGTCCATCATGGTGATGGTGCTGCCGGTGAGTTCTGGATAAGAAAGGATATCCGTCAAAATATCCCGTGTGAAAACGAAACTGCCCGCACCCATCATTGCAATTTTTGCCATTAAATATTCCTCCGAATTATTAATCAGTTTCCTTAACCATAAAAAATGGGATTTCCGATATCAATTCATCATAAGATAGCAGTTGTCCAATTCCGGTTTTGGAACAGATATATAATATACTATAGTATGTGGGATTGTCAATAGTTTACAATCAAGCGGAGGATTTTTTGATTAAAGAACTCCAATCATTTTTACAAACACCGTACATATAGAAAGAGGATATCAGCCTATTAGTTTATTTTGTGCTAATGCTGCCCATAACCTCCCTTCTACATTCGCTTTGCTCAGTACTATAGCCTTTCCCAACACCCTAAAATGATTGATTCGAGAATATCAATTCAATTACGTGCCGATCACCAGCAACCAGGAAAAAACCGAATACCGTCTCTACCAAAAACTGGTCTTGAATCCAATAGGAAAGTCCCTTTTTATTTCAACACCAAATCCCGATTCATTGTCACGGGAGTTTGATCAAGATACCGCCGGTGTTGTCTGGGGTTAGCTTGACGCCGTCGGCACAAATTTCGTAGATGGCGCCCTGGATGCTCTTGATGGCGCTGACGCCGCGGAGCAGCACCTGCCAGTTCCCGGCAGTCGTGGCTTCGATGGTGATTTCTTTCCCTGTCAGTTTGGCAGTGAGGCTTATTTTCTTTTGACCGTCTATTCCAAAGACTATGGTTGAGGCCGTTTTACCTTCGGCCAGTTCGAAGATATGGAAGGTCACGCCTGCGGCAAAATCATAATCCGGTTTATTATCGATATTACCCACGGCGATGATGCTGTTGGGGCGGGCCATCAGCGGGATGCTTATATAGCCGTGTTTTTCCTTAATCCAACGGCCGCCCTCCACTTTCTCGCCGGTGAGGAAATTGGTCCATTTGCCAGCAGGCAGATAATATTCCACCTGACTGTCATCCGAAAATACCGGGGCGACCAGCAGCGATTCACCAAGCATGTACTGCCGGTCGAGATATCCGCAGGTCTGATCGCTGGCAAATTCGAGCACCATGGGGCGGATAACCGGAACACCGATAGCTGCGGCATTGCAGGCAGTCTGGTAGATATAGGGCATCAGTTTGCATTTCAGATTGGTAAAGAACCGCGTGACGTCAACTGCCTCTTCATCAAAAAGCCACGGCACACGATAACTTTCATTCCCGTGGAGGCGGCTGTGGGAAGATAACAACCCAAAGGCGACCCAGCGTTTGAACAAATCCGGCGAGGCAGTTTTTTCGAACCCGCTGATGTCATGGCTCCAGAAGCCGAAACCGCCCATGGCTAGCGACAGACCGCCGCGCAGCGTTTCGGCCATGGAGACGTAGGTGGCAGTGCTGTCACCGCCCCAGTGCACTGGGAACTGCTGCCCGCCGACTGTGGCGGAGCGGGCAAAGACAGCTGCTTCGTTGGCGCCGCGTTCGCGAAGCAGCAGCTCGAAAACAGACCGGTTATACAGGAATGTGTAATAATTATGCATTTTTACCGGGTCGGAGCCGTCGAAATAGACGACATCCGTGGGGATGCGTTCCCCGAAATCCGTTTTAAAACAATCGACACCGATGTCCAGCAGCGCCTTCAGTTTGCTCTGGTACCATTGGACCGCCCCTGGATTAGTGAAATCCACCAGGCCCATGCCGGCTTGCCATTTATCCCACTGCCAGACGCTGCCGTCCGGCTTTTTGACCAAATAGCCTTTAGCCTGGCCTTCCTCGAAAAGGCGGGATTTTTGAGCGATGTAGGAGTTAATCCAGACGCATATTTTCAACCCTTTGGCTTTGAGCCGTTTAAGCTGGGCCGCGGGATTGGGGAAAAATTTGCTGTCCCATTCAAAATCACACCACTGGTATTCTTTCATCCAGAAACAATCGAAGTGGAAGACATGTAGCGGCAGATTGCGCTGGGCCATGCCGTCTATGAAACTGTTAACAGTGGCTTCATCATAGTTGGTGGTGAAAGAAGTGGTCAGCCATAAGCCAAAAGTCCAGGCCGGGGGTAAAGCAGGGCGGCCTGTAAGCTTGGTGTAATTGGTGAGCACATCTTTGATGCCGGCACCGCCGATAACGAAATAATCCAGCCGTTCACCCTGTACACTGAATTGCGCTCGGGAAACATTTTCCGAGGTAATCTCATAAGAAACCATTTCAGGGTGATTAGTAAATACGCCGTAACCGCGGTTAGTGATATAAAACGGGATGTTTTTATAAGACTGTTCACTGGAGGTGCCGCCGTCTTCATTCCAGATATCAACGGATTGGCCGTTTTTGACAAAAGGCCCGAACCTTTCCCCGAGACCGTAAACCAGCTCGCCGACGGAAAGGTCCAGTTGTTCACGCAGGTATGTTTTCTTGTCCGGCGTGACCGCATAAGCGGTGCTCTTGATACCGTTACCGGTGATGCGCCGGCCGTCATACAGGTAATCTGTTTTCCAGGTGTTGCCTTTGAAAATCCGCATTTCCAGTTTGCCGCTGCGGAGGAAAACGTAATTATCGTTTTCTCCGGTTTGCACTTTGCAACCGGCATCTTGACGGATGGCGAATTCCGGACCGTGGGTGAGGCCGCCGGCGAAATGGCACACCTGTACGCGGATGATATCGTCCATGGGAGAGGTGTAAGTGAAGGTCAGCAGCGGGGAATTCAGTGTATCTCCCCGGTGCAGGACAGGCTTGCAGGCAGCGTAAACGGTGACCGAACTATCTGACAATTTAACATCACAAATTTCGACGGCGTTGTAAAGGCTCACGCCTTCCCGGATATTCCAGTAACCATCTGTAAATTTCATCGGTAAATTCTCCTGATTTGATAAACGTATTAAATCACGGCGTCAGTCCTGCTGTTTGACTTCAACACCGGCAAGGCGCTCAACAACTTTGAGTAAAGCCTGGGTGCCGCATGTCCCATCGCCGGCTGCTTCCAGCGAATCAAATAGCTGATGAATCAGCGCTGTGGCAGGGAGCGGTATTTTATTCAAATCGGAACCTTCCATCACTAGCCGGAGGTCTTTCTGGAGCAGGTTGACCATAAAGCCGGGCTGAAAATCGCGCTTAATCATACGCGGCCCCAAATTGGCAAGCTGCCAGGAACCGGCGGCTCCGCCCTTGACGGCTTCGATGGCTTTATTTACGTCAACGCCCTGTTTCTGGGCGAAGACTAAAGCTTCACAAACGGCATTCAGATTGCCGGCCACCAGAATCTGATTCATCAACTTGGTGGTCTGCCCCATGCCGTTGGCGCCAATGTAGGTAATCGTCTTGCCCATGGCAGCCAATACCGGACGGCAGCGTTCTAGGATGGGGGCATCACCGCCGACCATAATGGATAATGTGCCGGCAATCGCACCGCCCTCGCCGCCGCTGACCGGGGCATCCAGCATGTGGGCTTTCTTTTCCCGGAGACGGGCAGCAATTTTGCGGGTGGCTTGCGGAGAGATTGTGCTCATATCTATGATCACCGCATCGGGATTGATCCCTTCAATGACGCCGTTGGCTCCCAGAATTACACTTTCCACGTCCGGCGTATCGGAGACCATAGTAATAATAACTGGATTTTTGGCAGCGACTTCTCTGGGGGTATCCGCTTTAACGGCGCCCTCAGCGACGAGAATGTCTACTTTGGCAGCGGTGCGGTTATACGCGGTCACCTGAAACCCGGCTTTCATTAAATTACGGGCCATCGGCATGCCCATTATACCCAGTCCGATAATCCCGACTTTTTTATCCATTTTGCGTGTTCCTTTATTTAATTATTTGTTATATATTTTATCGGTTACATCTTTTCCATATTCTATATTATTCCTGCTGCCGGTGTATACAGTCAGCAGTTTGCCAGCTTCCCCGGAAATCTTCGGAGGTTATTACTATGTGACTAAACCACGCTGCTTTGTGGTATAATCGGTAACAAATATTAAAAAACACCCATTTGTTCGAATATTCCCTGTCTTTATTCGATTGTAAAATGTCCGGAGATACACAATAAGAAATAATAGTCTAAATCCGGACATAAAACGTTAATTATTTCTTTCAGTTTTGATCGTAAATGCCGATTCAAACTATTCAGTTTCGTTAATTGGGAAAGGAAGTGTTCATCAGTGACGACAACAGGCTCCGATGAGGGACAAAGGCCGGATGCGCCACAGCCGTCGAATGGTCTGTGGCTAGTATGCCCGGTATGTAAAAAACTGAATCCAGCCGGCACCGAATTTTGCAAACATTGCTGGGGAGCATCGTTGAATTCAGCGGAACCGATGCCCTATAAAGAAGCAATGGCTTTTGCCCAACTATTGCTGCAGAATAAAAAAAAGTACCGGATGACATGGATAGCTTTATTTATAATAATTCCGCTGTTGATAACAGTGGGATCGGCACTGTTGTATATCTACAGTTATACCGATTTATTATGGGGACCATATACCGCGCTGAATTCCAACTCTACACCCGGCGATTGGGCGATGTTTCGTGGCAATTTAGGCCGTACCGGCGCCACCGACAACAGCACGACACAGCCGCAGGGCGTGCTCGCGTGGTCTTTTCAAACGGGCGGGGAAATACATTCGTCACCGGCGGTAGTGAACGGCGTGGTATATTTCGGGTCCGAGGACTACAATTTTTATGCCGTCGATGCGGCTACGGGAATAATGCACTGGGAATTTAAAACCGGAAGTTACGTTAATTCCTCGCCGGCAGTAGTGAACGGCATTGTCTATTTTGGTTCCAACGACGGGTATTTTTACGCGCTGGACGCTGTCACCGGCCATGAACTGTGGGTTTTTAAAACACGGTACGGTGTGGAATCTTCACCGGCAGTGGCGGACGGTAAGGTTTATTTTGGTGGGGATGACGGTTTTGTGTATTGCCTGAATGCGGAGAACGGCAAAAAAATATGGACATTCAGGACGAACGGATGGGTAATTTCATCCCCGGCGATAGTAAACGGCCTCCTTTACGTGGGCTCATCAGAGGATTCGCTCTATGTGTTAAATGCCAATGACGGGAGGTTCCGTCTTAAATTTGGAGCCGCTTCCTCAGTTTTTGCCTCACCGGCGGTGAACAACGGTGAAGCCTATTTTACCGGTCAGAGTGACGGTGTCTTTTACGGCGTTAATGGAAAAGGCCGTACCTGGCCGTGGGAAGGTTTTATTCGTCCGTTATGGCTGGAAGGTTCGGCACTGGATATCGCGCCGATGCCACCGCCGATATCCGGTTTGCCATGGAGAATAGGGTTATTTCTGACCCCGAATAATCAGCGGGCAGTGCTGGCGATCACCGCCGAAAGCACTTCGATAGTAACTGACAGCAACATCTATACGACTGGAAGTAACCTGGTCTACAACATTGATAAAACAACGCATAAAGCCCTGTGGGTTTTCCAGGCCAGGAATAATATCACATCCTCACCGGCACTGGCTAATAATGTCATCTACATCGGCAGCAGTGATGGTTATCTGTATGCCATTGATGCACAAAGCGGCACAAAACTTTGGGACTACGCTACCGGCGGCACAATCACATCTTCGCCGGCACAAGCCGACGGGGTGATTTACTTCGGTTCGAATGACGGTAAAATGTACGCCGTGAAGTAACCTTAATACCAGAGATACTAAGGGTTGACTCCAGCCGGACGTGGAAGATGCATAGCACTAATTCGGACTGTTGAATTAGATTGTTTCCTTGAGAAAAAGAGAGTCTTCGCGAAGTTTTGAGAGGATAATCTGCTTTTGCTTACGCGAATTACTTTCGATTGCATCTTCCAGCATTTACTTAGCAGGGACTACGACCTTAAGAATTAATACGGGGCCATGCCTTACCCTTACCAATGGGGAGCTGTAAAAAAAGAGAGGGAGTGCATTCGCACTCCCTCTTGGATTTCCCGTTTAAATACTAAATTTACTTACCGGCAGCAGCTTTTCCTGCAAGATTTTCTTTCAGTTCATTCAATTTTTTATCGGAGAGAGCATAACGCCCGACACCGCCTCTTAAACGAGGGTCGAGAAGGTCCCTGATGCTGTCGCCAAACATATTCATGCCAAAGACTGCCAGCGAAAGCGCCAGGCCCGGCCATAACGCCAACTGCGGGTCTGTCTGCAGGTATGCCTGGCTGGAGTTA
>Ga0182010_10001181_pt1 | contig 14004 bp, 13 predicted proteins | sample 611E1MmetaG_FD_120488 | JGI IMG/M metagenome (GOLD analysis project Ga0182010, IMG submission 120488) | Permafrost microbial communities from Stordalen Mire, Sweden - 611E1M metaG | ecosystem: Environmental > Terrestrial > Soil > Wetlands > Permafrost | place: Sweden: Stordalen | collected...
ACTTCCCCTCCCAGTCCGGAAATTCCGGAATGATGTGTATCTGAACTCATATTATTTTAATTAGTACGGAATTTGAAAGACCTATATAATAACACACTAAAGTAACAATTATTGCAGTTCTAATAACATGAATAAAGTCATATTCAGTATTTCATTAATATCAAAAAAAATACAAACACTCGTTAACGGTTGTAATGTGCATCTAATCTGTGAAATAAATAACAGTAAGTTTTTAAACATTGTGATAAATATCATTATTATCACGTGTTAATCATTTCACAAAACAAAAAAAAAATCTATTTTTGTGCGGCTTAAACCTAAACTAATTCCATTTTCAATGAATAATGAATGGTTAATTTTGTTTTTTCTTGTAGGAGCCAGTTTCGTAGGATTGGTTCTTATCTTTTCAGGCATCGTAGCTCCAAAATCAACAAACCCGCAGAAATTTGAACCATATGAATGTGGTATTCCCACAGAAGGTGTTACATGGCTGCAATTTAATGTCGGGTATTATCTTTTTGCCATCCTCTTTCTTGTTTTTGATGTTGAAACGGTACTCGTATTTCCATGGGCTGTAGTAATGAAAGAAACAGGCCTGGCAGCATTTATTGAAATACTTATTTTCTTTTTTATACTTGGTCTGGGATTATTATATGCCTGGAAAAAACATGCACTTATATGGGAATAAAAGGAATGAAGAGAGAAGAATTCGAGGATAATGAAAGCCTTGATCTTCTTAATGCATCCGGCACCAATATTCTGCTTACTACAATTGATGACGTTATAAACTGGGGCAGAAAGAACTCTTTGTGGCCACTTACATTTGCAACAAGATGTTGTGGAATTGAGATGATGGCTGCAGGCGCTGCGCGTCATGACTTTGCCAGATTCGGCATGGAAGTTTACAGAGCCAGTCCACGCCAGGCCGATGTTATTGTTGTCGCAGGTACAATTGTTCATAAAATGGCTCCTGTTTTAAAACGTCTTTATGATGAGATGTCTGAACCAAAATATGTAGTTGCAATGGGCGCCTGTGCAATATCCGGCGGTCCGTTCTTCCTTAATTCATATAGTGTTGTTAAGGGTGTTGAGCATGTTATCCCGGTAGATGTTTATGTACCTGGCTGCCCTCCCCGTCCGGAAGCATTATTATATGGAATGCTCCAGCTTCAGCGACTGATTGAAACACAAACGATTAAATCGCGGAAAGCGAGAAATGAATCACATGATTACAAATAATAAACCTACAAAATCAGAAATCTGATCATAAATGGATAAAATACAACTGGGAGAATTAATTAAATCGATAGCCCCGGAGGCAGAGCTTAAGGAAGGCAAGCAATTTCTTGAAGCCACTGTACCTCCTTCGTCATTGTATCAACTGGCCAAACAGCTAAGAGAAAAGGAAGAGGCTCAATTTGATTTTTTGTTTTGCCTTTCAGGTGTTGATTACGGAAGCGATCTCGGAGTCGTTTATCACCTCAGATCAACTTTGTTTGACCATGCAGTGGTTTTAAAAACAAGAACTTCCGACAGGGAACATCCGCAACTGGACTCAGTGACTGATATCTGGCAGACAGCTGAATTTCATGAAAGGGAAGTATTTGACCTGCTGGGGATTAAATTTAAAAATCATCCTGACCTTCGAAGATTGTTCCTTGACAATTCCTGGGGTTTCCCGTTAAGGAAGGACTATGTTGATGATATAAATATCGTTACAAAGTAATTTATGCAAGAAAAGGAAATTATTACCTCGACCGACGAACAACAGGAATATGTAATAAATATGGGGCCGCAGCATCCTTCAACACATGGAGTGCTAAGGCTGTTAGTTTCGCTGAAAGGCGAAAAAGTAAAGAGTGTCCAGCCTCACATTGGTTATATTCACAGCGGTATTGAAAAGATGTGTGAAAGTATTACCTATCCGCAGATCATTCATCTAACCGACCGAATGGACTATATCTCTGCCCATATTAACAATGAAGCTGTATGTCTTAATGTCGAAAAAGCTCTCGAAGTTGATATTCCTGACAGGATTAAAGTGATACGCACAATCATGTCGGAACTTACCCGTCTTCAGTCACATCAGCTCTGGTGGGCTTGTTTCGGGATGGATCTTGGCGGTCTTACCTGCTTTTTCTATGGTCTTCGCGACAGGGAGAAAATTCTTGACATATTTGAAGAGACCTGCGGCGGGCGAATGATTTTAAGTTATAATTGTCCGGGTGGATTGATGTATGATATTCACCCAAACTTTCAAAAGAGGGTAAAGGAATTCATCAAGTATTTCAGAAAGATATTACCGGAATATGATCAGTTGCTGACAGGCAATGTGATCTTTCATGAACGAAGTAAAGGAATAGGAAAACTAACAAAAGAGGATGCCATCTCATTTGGGGTAACAGGTCCTACCGGCAGGGCATCGGGATTCTCATGCGATGTCAGAAAACATGAGCCATACAGTGCTTATGACAGGGTTCAGTTCAAGGAGATCCTTCACACCGAGGGGGACACTTTTGCCAGGTACGTTGCCCGTATTGATGAGATGTGGGAATCAATGAATATCATTGAGCAATTAATAGATAATATACCCGAGGGTCCATTTGCCGTAAAAATGAAACCAATCATAAAATTGCCTGAAGGTGAATATTATCAGAGAGTTGAAACAGCACGCGGTGAGCTGGGTGTTTACATTATAAGTGACGGAAATAAAAATCCTTATCGTGTGAAATTCAGATCTCCTAATTTCTCAAATCTCTCTGTTCTTAATCATATTGCCAGCGGCTTTAAAATAGCTGACCTTGTTGCTATTGGCGGGTCGCTTGATTTGATAATACCGGATATTGACAGGTAATCAGAGGTATCCGGCGTGCGGCATGCGGTGTGCGGTATACCTGAAACCGCGAACCGCGAACCGCAAACCAATTATCAGATTACCAGAATTTTGAATAAAAGAATAAGGACCTAAAGTAAAAATATATGCTACCTGAGATTGTCGCACTAAATACTTCACCTTCTCTTTCAGTTCCCTGGTGGAAAGTCGTTTACGATTTTGCTCCGCTCACTGAATGGATTGACTCAAGCCTGCACAACGCCATGTCACCATTCTGGACAACTGTTACAGAGATGCTTCTTATAGGAGTATTAATATTGCTTTTTTATGCACTTGTTGGATTGTTCCTGGTATATGCCGAAAGAAAAGTATGCGCCTTTATGCAGAACAGGCTAGGGCCAAACAGGGTTGGTCCATTCGGGATATTCCAGACCATTGCTGACCTTTTCAAATTGCTTTTCAAGGAGCTGATCCCGATAAAGGATGCAGACAGTTTCCTTTTTAACCTGGCTCCTTTCATCGTTATTATTGCTTCCTTTATGGCAATCGCTGCTATCCCTTTCGCAAAAGGATTGCACGCAATCGATCTGAATATTGGAGTATTGTATGTAATTGCAGTCTCAGCAATGGGCGTTATCGGCGTGCTGTTGGCCGGATGGTCGAGCAACAATAAATATTCACTGATCGGTGCAATGCGAAGCGGAGCCCAGATAGTCAGCTATGAACTCTCAGTAGGGCTTGCCCTTATAACTATAGTTATTATGGCCGGTTCGATGCAACTATCAGTGATTGTGGAAGCCCAGAGAGACGGATGGTTTATATTTAAAGGTCATATCCCGGCATTTATTGCCTTTGTCATATTTCTTATTTCAAGCACTGCTGAAACTAACCGGGGCCCTTTCGATCTTGCTGAAGCTGAATCAGAACTTACAGCCGGATATCACACTGAATATTCAGGAATCAAATTCGCTTTCTTTTTCCTGGCTGAATATATTAATATGTTTATTGTTGCATCTATTGCAGCGACAGTTTTCCTTGGAGGCTGGATGCCATTTCACGTCGGTCACTGGGGAGGATTTAATCAGGTGATGGATTTCATTCCGCCGTTTATATGGTACATAGGCAAGACATTCTTTGTGATCTTTCTTATGATGTGGTTCAAGTGGACATTCCCACGATTGAGAATTGATCAGCTGCTTACTCTGGAATGGAAATATTTATTACCTATCAACCTTGTCAACGTGTTGATAATGGCATTTATAGTTCTGATGGGCTGGCATTTTTAATAGTAATTAACTATATATTTATCTCTGAATGAGAAGTATAATAAATTATCTGAAAGAAATAATATTCGGTGTCTGGTCACTTCTGAAGGGTATGAAAGTAACTGGATCATACTTTTTCAGACCAGGTACAATTATCACTCAAAAATATCCGTCCAACAGGAAAGATCTTGTAATGTTTGAACGTTTCAAGGGGGAAGTGGTGATGCCACACAATGAAAAAAACGAACACAAATGCACCGGTTGCGGGATTTGCGAATTGAATTGCCCTAACGGCACAATTGAAATAATCTCAAAGACAATCGTGACGGAGGATGGGAAGAAGAAAAGAGCGATAGACAAGCACATCTACAGGTTAAGCATGTGTACTTTCTGTGCTTTATGCGTTAAGACCTGTCCTTCAAATGCACTTGCCTTTTCACAGAAATTTGAACATGCCGTCTTTAACAGGGCTCTTCTGATAAAACAATTAAATAAACCGGGTTCTCAATTAATGAAAGGAGTTGAATAATGGCCTCTAATCAGATTATGTTTATTCTTTTTGCCGCGATGATTGTTGTCTTTTCAATTCTGACAGTCACAACCCGCAAAATCCTGAGAGCAGCTACCTATCTTCTGTTTGTACTGGTATCAACTTCAGGACTTTATTTCATGCTTAATTATCAGTTCCTGGCTGCTGTTCAGCTTACTCTTTATGCCGGAGGGATTGTAGTGCTTATTATTTTCTCAATCCTCCTTACAAGTCATATAAGTCAGAATTTTGAATCATCAGGCTGGAAAAAGAATATATTTTCAGCACTTGCTGCAATAATTGGAGCTATACTATCAATAGTAACGATACTTGATTACAGTTTTTCTGCAACTACCCAGGCAGCCCAGGAAGTAGACATGAGATTAATTGGGAAGAGCCTTTTGTCAGTTGAGTACGACGGCTATGTCCTGCCTTTCGAAGTCATTTCAGTATTATTGCTTGCCGCAATGGTCGCTGCAATTGTAATTGCAAAAAAAGGAGCTCCTAAAAAGACAGTGTTACCAAATTTAAATCAGGAATAAGATGAATTCAGGAATACCTTTGCAATATTTTTTAGTTCTGGCTTCTATAATGTTTTTTGCCGGAGTTTATGGTTTCCTTACACGCAGGAATCTGATTACAATTCTTATGTCGGTGGAACTGATTTTAAATTCCGTCAATATAAATTTTCTGGCATTCAACCGCTACCTCTATCCGCATAAATTGGAAGGGATGTTCTTCAGTATATTCATCATTGCTGTTGCAGCTTCTGAAGCGGCTGTCGCAATTGCTATAATAATAAATATATACAGGCGGTTTACTACAATAAATGTGGAAGACGTAAATGAAATGAAATATTAACCGGTGTATGGTGTGCGGTATGTGGTGTGCGGCTGTACAACATTGCAACATTACAACTTTTACAACTTTTACAACTTTAAAACATTACAACCTTAGGAAACTCTACATATGATAAACTTCAATTATACAATCTGGATTCTGCTTCTCCCCTTTCTTATGTTTATATTTCTGGGATTGGCGGGACACAAGTATTTTCCAAAGCTATCAGGCATATTGGGAACAAGCGGTCTGGCGATAATTACAGTTCTGTCGTACGTCACTGCCTACAAGTACTTTTTTACAAGTGAAAAGATTGATGGTGCATATCAGAAAATCATTGGTTTCAATTTCACATGGCTTCAATTTACCGATAAGCTTCATATAGATATTGGTGCCCTGCTTGATCCGATTTCGGTGATGATGCTTGTTGTAATATCAACAGTTTCATTTATGGTTCATATCTACAGCCTTGGATATATGAAGGGAGAAAAAGGGTTTGAACGTTTCTTTGCATTTCTTTCTCTTTTCAGTTTTTCGATGCTTGGACTGGTCCTTGCTACAAATATCTTCCAGATGTATATTTTCTGGGAACTCGTAGGTGTATCATCCTTCCTGCTTATCGGTTTTTATTACGAGAAACCATCTGCTGTAAGAGCATCAAAAAAAGCATTCATTGTAACCAGGTTTGCAGATTTGGGATTTCTTATCGGAATTCTCATCTTATCATTCAATACAAAAACATTTGATTTTATATCCCTTACCAATCCTTCGGGAACTGCTATTCTGCAGGGAACCAGGATAGGCTTTCTGGGTCTCTCCATAATGACCTGGTCGATGATCTTCGTATTTATGGGAGGTGTTGGAAAATCAGCCATGTTCCCGTTCCATATATGGCTTCCCGATGCTATGGAAGGTCCTACTCCTGTTTCGGCTCTTATACATGCAGCTACTATGGTCGTAGCCGGTGTCTATCTTGTGGCCAGGATGTTCCCTATCTATGCAATTTCTGCCCCGGTTGCTCTTCACGTTGTTGCTTATGTGGGGGCATTTTCTTCACTCTTTGCAGCAGTCATAGCATGTACACAAACAGACATTAAAAGGGTTCTTGCCTATTCCACAATGTCGCAGATAGGTTATATGATGCTTGCTCTCGGTGTATCAGGCTATGGCGGACAAGAAGGTGCAGGTTATATGGCCTCGATGTTCCATCTGTTTACACATGCAATGTTTAAAGCTTTGCTCTTTCTTGGTGCAGGTGCCATAATTCATGCTGTTCACAGCAACTACATGACTGAAATGGGAGGTCTTCGGAAATATCTTCCAATAACGCATTTTACATTTTTGATTGCCTGTCTTACCATTGCAGGTATTCCTCCTCTATCGGGGTTCTTCAGTAAAGATGAGATACTTGCAGCCGCATTTCACAGCAATAAGTTATTATTTGGAGTGGAATATGCTGTTGCCGGACTTACAGCTTTCTATATGTTCAGGCTCTATTTCAGCGTATTCTGGGGAAAGGACACACATTATCACCACGAACCGCATGAAGCCCCTGCAACGATGACGATCCCGCTGATCATTCTGGCTATAGGATCAGTGGTAACAGGATTTATTCCGTTTAGCACACTGGTTACGTCCGATGGTAAATCATTTGATTCTGAAATTGAATTGATGATCGCAATTCCTTCGGTATTGATTGGTTTGCTGGGAATAGGAATTGCTTATCTGATGTATAAGAAGGAAACTGCGATTCCCGACAGGCTGGCAGCAACATTCAAGTACAGCTATAAATGGGCATACAATAAATTTTATATGGATGAACTCTGGCTTTTTGTAACAAAAAAAGTAATCTTCAGATACATTTCATCGCCGGTTGCCTGGTTTGATCGTCATGTGGTTGATGCAACAATGAATGCAATTGCATCTGTCACTCAGGGTGTTTCTTACAGGATAAGAGGATATCAGTCAGGCCAGTTACAGAAATATGCGTTTGTGTTTATAACAGGGGCCGTAATGCTTGCAATATTATTTATTTACCTCTGGAAATAACGGTTAAATCAGAAAAGACTTTTAATTATGGATATTTTATCACTGTTTGTAATAATTCCGGTCTTAACAATAACTGCCATCCTTCTTCTAAAGGATACACGACAGGTTCGGCTCGTAGCGGCATTCGGAATGGGGCTCCAGTTATTAATGGCTGCAGTTCTTGTTTTCCTGTATCTTTCTGCCCGGCATGCAGGAAATCTCGATGAAATGTTATTTGTTAAAGACTACCTGTGGTTTAAAAGTCTGAATATTCATTACTGCGTGGGTGTAGATGGAATATCGGTTGCAATGATATGCCTGACATCGCTAGTGGTGTTCGCTGGAATATTTGCATCATGGGAAGTTGAGATTTTAACTAAAGAGTTCTTTGTTTCCCTGATTCTCCTTGCTACAGGTGTTTTCGGCTTTTTTATCTCTATCGATCTCTTCACAATGTTCTTGTTTTATGAGCTTGCCGTTATACCGATGTATCTCTTAATAGGAATCTGGGGAACTGGTCCGAAAGAATATTCAGCAATGAAACTCACACTCATGCTTATGGGTGGTTCAGCTCTTCTGCTGGTGGGCTTGCTGGGGATATATTTCAATTCCTCACCCGACAAAAACCAGCTTACATTTAATATCCTGGAGATTTCAAAAGTCGTAATTCCATTGTCTGCACAGAGATTATTCTTTCCTCTGACATTTGTAGGATTCGGTGTTCTCGGCGCGCTATTTCCTTTTCATACCTGGTCACCCGATGGACATGCCTCTGCTCCCACTGCGGTTTCTATGTTGCATGCAGGTGTCCTTATGAAACTTGGAGGGTATGGCGCTTTCAGGGTTGCTATTTTTCTGATGCCGGAAGCAGCACATGAACTTTCCTGGATATTTATTATTCTTACTTCAATAAGTGTCGTTTATGGCGCCTTTGGGGCAATTGCACAAAAAGACCTTAAATATATTAACGCTTATTCTTCAGTCAGTCATTGTGGTCTTGTTCTTTTTGCAGTGCTGATGATGAATCAGACTGCAATGAACGGAGCTATAATACAGATGATCTCTCACGGATTGATGACAGCACTCTTCTTTGCTCTTATAGGAATGCTTTATGGACGTACTCATACCAGGATGATATATGAAATGGGTGGGCTGATGAAGGTGATCCCATTCCTTTCTGTTTGTTATGTAATTGCAGGGCTTGCTTCGCTGGGACTGCCCGGACTGAGCGGATTCGTTGCTGAAATGACAATTTTCATTGGAGCTTTCCAGCATCCTGAACTCTTTTACAGGATAGTTACTATTCTCGTTGTTTCTTCAATTGTTATTACAGCTGTTTATATCCTTCGGGTTGTTGCAATCTTATTACTTGGTCCTACTACCAATGAGCATTTTGAACATCTTCCCGATGCAAAATGGTTTGAAAAGATCTCTGTGGTGACTCTCATCGGATCTGTTGCTGCGATCGGGTTGGCTCCTTTCTGGCTTTCTACCATGATTGGAACAAGCCTTCATCCTATCATTCAGAAGATTATTGCACTTAATCCGTTTTGATCTGTCTATTTATAAATATTTTGGATAATATTAAGATATGAGCCTAGGTACTTTTTTAATAATGCGTCACGAACTGTTGCTTATTGCAGCAGCACTCACGGTCCTGATTGCTGAGATCTTCTGGAATCCCAATAAAAAAGGCAGTATAAGTCTTTTTTCGATAATCATCTTCGGGGTTATAACTATAGTCGGCTTCATTCCCTCTCAGGAAGGACCGATTTTTGGAGGTATGTATGTTTCATCGGGTACTCGTCTTCTTATGAAGAATATCCTGAACATAGGAGCCTTGCTCGTCTTTATTCAGTCTGTCACCTGGCTCAATAAAGAAGAAAATTCAGAAAAAATAAGTGAGTATTTTCTCCTCCTTATTTCAACACTTATCGGGATGGATTTTATGATTTCAGCCGGTCACTTTCTTATATTCTACATTGGCATTGAACTTGCCACTATTCCAATAGCGGCTCTTGCAGCCTTCGATCGTTATAACAACAAATCTGCTGAAGCAGGTATTAAACTTATTTTGTCATCAGCCTTATCATCAGGTGTATTGCTTTATGGGTTATCAATGATCTACGGAACCACCGGTACACTTTATTTCAATGAAGTGGCAACTCTCTTTGGTAATGCAAGTCTTCAGATCCTGGGATTTATCTTCTTTTTTGCAGGAATGGCTTTTAAAATATCAATAGTTCCTTTCCATCTTTGGACCGCAGATGTTTATGAAGGCTCACCTGTAAACATTACCTCTTATCTCTCGGTCATCTCAAAAGGAGCAGCTGTTTTTATTCTGATGATAATACTGTTCAAAGTTTTTCCTGTTATCGCTTCTACCTGGCAGAAAACACTTTTTGTCACTTCCATACTTACAATGACAATTGGTAACCTGTTTGCTATACGTCAGCAGAATTTAAAGCGTTTTCTGGCATTTTCGTCAATATCACAGGCAGGGTATATACTTTTAGGTTTAATAGGTGGAAATCAGCTTGGAATGGCATCTGTTATGTATTATATCCTGGTATACATTTTTTCTAATCTCGGCGCCTTTGGTGTTGTCGCTGCTATCTCAAATGCAACAGGTAAAGAAAATATTGATGATTATAACGGCCTGTATCATACAAATCCAAATCTGAGTCTTATAATGACTCTGGCTTTATTCTCGCTTGCCGGAATTCCGCCTGTTGCCGGGTTTTTCGGGAAGTTCTTTTTATTTACGGCGGCTGCGCAGAAAGGATTCTATCTGCTTGTGCTGATTGCTGTTCTGAATACAATAATTTCATTGTTTTATTATCTCCTTGTTGTGAAAGCAATGTTTATCAACAAAAACGAGTCACCTATTTCTTCTTTTAAGAGTGACTTTCCAACCCGCTTCGCACTTGGGATCTGCGTTGCAGGCATAGTGGTTACAGGGTTTGCAAGTGTTATTTTTGAAGCAATTAGGAATTTAAGTTTCGGTGTCTGAACCCCTCCCGCTGCGCGGGATCCCCCTAAAAGGGGAATAGTTCTGAGACATTAAGTGAAATTAGAATAGTGTTTGGAGAATGAGCCCACCTTTAGGGGGTTGGGTGGTAAAAGATAAGGAATAATACAAAATCTAAGTATATGGCCATAAATAATGCAAAGCATATAATCGGTGAGATAGACGGAGTTCGCTGCACAATCGTTGAAACAGGTGCCACGCTGGAACGGGTTGCCTTTCTAAGCGATCTTCTGAGTTTCAATAATCTTGAGCCAAAAGAGCTGAAAGAAGTGTCAGATATAGCCGACAAGGAGGTAAAGTATACCATTGGTGTGACTGATCTTATGTTCAATCCAGTTTTTGCTATATATGAACGCCAGTTAAAGACAAAAGAAGGAACCTTTGTAACTCCAGGTTACTGGAAACAGGAGTGTATTGAATGTGATCCGCGTTACTGGATGAGAAGAAAAAGTGCAAAGAAATCTCAGGAATAATTCTAGTAATCTTCGGATTTTTTCTTAATATTTGCCTGTGTTAAAAATCATAGTATAGATTTTATTTGCATCCGCTCTGTTTCATGAAACTATCCAAAAGGTTTCTTATTGTACCGTTTGTTATTGCAGCGTTATCATATCTGTTTTACACATCATATAAAGATGTAAAGGATAGAACTTTAAATGAATTCAACAATGAGCAGTTTATCCTGGCAAAACAGGCATCCAGAGGTCTTGAAAGTTTTTTTATCTATTATCAGCGTGAGCTTCTTTTCTTATCCGGACTATCGTATGTTTCGGAACTTACAGATCAGGGAAAAGATCTCCTTGCAGACTTTTACAAATGCCATTCTGATCAGATTGAAGGCATTACACTTGTAGACTCCAAAGGCATACTGAAATATACCTTTCCGCTTAATAATGGAGCTATTGGTCAGAATATATCCATCCAGCCGCATATTAAGAATATTATTGAAACACAGAAACCAACTGTGAGTGATGTATTTACTTCAGTTCAGGGATTCAGAACAGTTGCATACCACGTGCCGATAATAGTCAATAATGTGTATAAAGGCAGTCTCGCTATATTAATACCGGTTCATAAACTCGGAAAACGATTTGTAGAAAATATCAGAATTAGAGAAACTGGTTACGGATGGATGATGAGTGAAGGCGGAATTGAGTTGTTCAATCCTTCTGAAGATCTTAGCGACAAATCTGTAAAAGAAGTATATAAAAATTCTCCATCAGTAATGGAACTCATAGAGAAAACTACTAAGGTTGCTATGGGTACGGGAGTTTGTTATCCTGATTCGACCAGAAAAGGTGAAAGTGAATATTCAAAAACGTTATCGGCTTTCTACAGGGTCTCTCTTGGCAATACATTCTGGACTATCCTGATATTTACTCCCGAAAAAGAGGTCTATGCGAAATTAACCTCATTTCGAAACCGGCTATATATTCTTATTGCACTTATTATACTGGTAATGAGTACCTACTTTTACCTCTCTTTCAAGGCAAGCAATATCCTGAAGGAAGAGAAAAGGCGAAAGGCAATTGAAAAGACACTCATCGAGAGCGAAAAAAGATTCAGGGTTATGTTTGAGCTCTCACCTGCAGGAATAATCTTAATTAATGAGAAGGGTTCCATAATTGAGGTAAATACTGCATTCTGTGAAACATTGCAGTATAAGAAAAACGAAATTATCGGGAAGAATATCAGAATGTTCACTTCGCCGGAAAGTGATGAAAAGATTAAAAATAATATTACAAAAATTCTCTCCGGCAAAACGATTATTCATGAAGTCACTAACATAAGAAAAGACGGAACAAAATGTATAGCAGCATTATATGAAACACTTATAAATCTGCCTGATGGGACTCCCGGAATACTGACTGTGTCGAATGATATCACTGAAAAGAAACTGGCGGAGGAAAGGATGCTGACACTTTCAAGAGCATTGGAAAGCATTGGCGAATGTGTAACTATTACAGATTATCAGAATCAATTAATATTTGTAAATAATGCATTCTGTAAAACCTATGGCTATACTGAGGAAGAAATTATCGGCAGAGATATCAGCATCATCCGATCACCCCTTAATAGCGCCGATCCTATTGAAAGGATACTTTCTGATACAATCCGGGGCGGATGGACCGGAGAACTCGTCAATGTCAGAAAAAACGGATCCGAATTTCCAATAGAGCTCTCAACCTCTCTGATTAAAGATGAAAATGGAGACTCAATTGCCTTGATTGGAATTGCTGTAGATATTACAGAAAGGAAGAAGGTACAGAGGGAACTGATTAATGCAAAAGAAAAAGCAGAAGAGAGTGACAGACTTAAATCGGCTTTTCTTGCGAATATGTCGCATGAGCTCAGGACCCCTCTTAATGCCATTATCGGTTTCTCAGGTATGATGGTTGAATCAGGTCCGGATCAGAATACGACACAATATTCTCAGATAGTATTAAAAAGCGGACAACATTTACTTAGCCTTGTTGAGGATATTTTTAATACAACAATGATTGAAACAGGACAAATCAGAATCAATTATGAGATAACTGATATAAGATCCCTCCTGGCAGAAGTTAAAGATATTATTTATGGGGAGAGGGTGAATGAAAATAAAACGGGAGTCGAGTTAAAACTTAATCTGGATGGTACTGATTCACCTGAGTTCATAATAACTGACAGCAGAAAATTAAAACAGGTTTTGATGAATTTGTTGCGAAATGCATTAAAATTCACAGATAAAGGATATATTGAATATGGTTTTACCGAGGTGGTTTCAGATGGAAAAAATTGCTACAGATTTTATGTAAAGGATACCGGTATTGGCATCGATAAAAAATATCATGAAACAATTTTCAATATTTTCAGGCAAATTGATGATACGCATACCCGGAAATTTGGGGGAATGGGAATAGGGTTATCTATAGCCAAGAAGACTATTGAAATACTTGGCGGCAGAATTTGGGTGGAATCAGAACCCACTGCAGGCTCAGTATTCTATTTTACTATACCGGTTCTGACTGATAAAGATGCAAAAATTATTAAACCAGAAGAGAAAACATTGACAATGGAAAAAAAATATGATGGCAAGACAATATTAATTGCCGAAGATGAACAATCTAACTTCGACTTCCTTAAAATTCTTCTAAACAGGATGAATATACGTGTCCTGTGGGCAAAAAATGGGATCGAAGCTGTAAGTATTTGTGAATCTGATCCTTCTATTGATCTCGTATTCATGGATATTAAGATGCCCTTATTAAACGGGTATGAGGCAACAAAAAGGATTAAAAAGAACAGACCTGACCTGCCAATAATTGCACAGACAGCATATGCAATGATTTCTGATAAACTTGAAGCTGATAAAGCTGGTTGTGATGGCTATCTGTCAAAACCGATAAAAATATATCAGATACAGGAAGTTTTACAACAGCATCTGTAAATGTTTCGGGAATGATCACTACACTTCCTTATTCAGTATTCAGATTAT
>Ga0182010_10001182_pt1 | contig 14000 bp, 13 predicted proteins | sample 611E1MmetaG_FD_120488 | JGI IMG/M metagenome (GOLD analysis project Ga0182010, IMG submission 120488) | Permafrost microbial communities from Stordalen Mire, Sweden - 611E1M metaG | ecosystem: Environmental > Terrestrial > Soil > Wetlands > Permafrost | place: Sweden: Stordalen | collected...
AGAAATTTCATGTCATGCTTCACCTTATATCGTCAGAAAAATACTTGGATTATTGATTGATTTCGGAGCCGTAGCTGCTAAACCGGGAGAATTCACCCAAAGAGCCTTTTTTAATGGCAAAATGGATCTATTGCAGGCAGAAGCTGTTGCCGATGTCATTGCATCAAAATCAGATTCTTCCCATAGGATAGCAATAAATCAGATGCGTGGAGGTTTCTCTTCAGAGATAAGCACATTAAGATCTGAATTGCTGAAGTTTGCCTCCCTTATTGAACTTGAGCTCGATTTTGGAGAAGAGGATGTCGAGTTTGCTGACCGAACAAAATTAAAAACAATCATTTTAAGTGTTAAGGAACTCTCAGACAGGCTTGCTGCTTCGTTTATGCTTGGCAATGTTTTAAAGAATGGAATACCTGTAGCGATAATAGGAAAACCCAATTCAGGCAAATCTACGCTTCTGAACGCTCTTCTTATGGAGGATCGGGCGATAGTTTCAGATATTCCCGGTACTACCAGAGACTCAATCGAAGATACAATTGTTATAGATGGTATTGAATTCCGGTTTATCGATACTGCAGGACTTCGTGATACAACTGATGCGATTGAGATTCTTGGTATTAAAAAAACTCATGAGAAGATCATGCAGGCATCGATTATTCTTCTGGTTGATGAAATCACCGATTCTTCAGGATCCGTAAACAGGCGGACTCAGGCAATCAGGGAGATGATAAATGATCCTGAAAAACACCTGATAGTAGTGGTAAACAAATGTGATACAGATTCAGGAGATCTTCAAACAAATCTTGCTTCCGGAATCAATCTTAAGAAGAATGATACGCTTCTTTTTATCTCTGCCAAAGAAAAATCAGGTGTGGAGGACCTCCGAAACCGGTTAAGTGAGATTAGCATGAAGAAATTATTGAGCTCAGATGATATAATAATCACAAATATAAGACATTATAATTCCCTTATCAAAGTTTCCGAAAGTCTGGAGAGAGTAATTTCCGGACTAATGGACCAGGTCCCGGAAGATCTTATTGCAATTGATATCCGTCAGGCAATCCATTATCTTGGTGAGATAACAGGGGAAATTACCTCAGATGAGATCCTGGGTAATATCTTCAGGAATTTCTGTATCGGAAAGTAGCTGCTTCCTGAATCCTACTTGTGGTGGACTTAATGTTACTTCAAAAATTTAATTTCTGTACATATTCGAGTCCCATCTCCCTCAGCTTATATTTTTGAATTTTTCCGCTTGCTGTTTTTGGAAAGTCATCAATAAAAATAACATGCACTGGAATTTTTATCCTTGATATTTTTCCGCGGCAAAACTCTTGCACTTCTTCCTGGGTGAGACAACTGCCACTTTTCAGTTTAATGAATGCAGCTACAATTTCACCGTATTTTAAATCTGCTATTCCGGCAACCTCGACCATTTCAATCTGTGGCAGCTGGTAAAGAAAATTTTCAATTTCGCGGGGATATATATTTTCGCCGCCACGGATAATCATATCTTTTATTCTTCCTGTGATCCTGTAAAAGCCATCGCTGGTTTTTACGGCAAGGTCACCTGAATGAAGCCATCCGTTTTTATCTATTGCCAGAGCAGTAGCTTCCGGATTATTATAATATCCTTTCATAACATTGTATCCACGGCAGCATATTTCACCCTGTACTTCGACAGGACATTCCTTCCCTGTTTCCGGATCGAAAATTTTAACTTCAACCCCTGGATAATTTGTGCCGACTGTTGTAGCCCTGACTTCAGCTGAATCTGTAATTCGTGTTGCGGTCATTCCGGGTGATGATTCGGTAAGACCATAAACAATTATTAAGTCACGGCAATTCATTCTGTTCATCACCTGATTCATTGTTTCAATCGGACATAATGAGCCTGCCATTATCCCTGTGCGTAGTGTGCTCAGATCAAACATGCTGAACATAGGATGATTGAGCTCGGCTATAAACATTGTAGGTACACCATAAAGGGCTGTACAGCGTTCTTTTTGAACCGAAGCCAAAACAATCAGAGGATCAAATTCTTCGACAAAAACCATTGTGGATCCATGTGTTATTATTGCGCACATTGCCAATACACATCCGAAACAATGAAACATTGGCACACATACAAGTAAGCGGTCAGCCGGGGTATAATTCATGCAATCACCGGTACTCTGACCACAGTTCACGATATTATGATGGCTTAACATAACACCTTTTGGAAATCCTGTTGTACCCGATGTATATTGCATATTAACAACGTCATGACAGGAAATTGTTGCCCTGAGTTTATTCAATTCATCATCAGGAATATAAGACCCCAGCAGTATAAGTTCGTGAGTATTATACATACCTCTGTGTTTCTGAGGGCCAATAAATATTACATTTTTAAGTTTTGGAAATTTGCTACTGACAAGCTCGCCCCGGGCACAGGTTTTCAGTTCGGGAATAAGATCAAAAATCATACTGACATAGTCGCTGTCGCGATACCCGTCAATTATACACAGAGTATTCAGATCGGCATCCCTGATAATATATTCCAGCTCGGAGGATTTATAGCTGGTATTTACAGTCACCATGACCGCTCCGATCTTAGCCGTTGCAAACATAAAGGTTGACCAGTCAGGCACATTTGTTGCCCATACTCCTACCTTATCATTTTGCTTTACCCCGATACTTAGAAGGCCCTTGGCAAGTTTATCCACACGATCATTAAATTGTGAATAGGTAAACCTTAAGTTTCTGTCAGGATAAATCATAAACTCATGATCGGGAGTTTCGTGAGCCCATCTCTCCAATAATTCTCCCAGTGTATTCTCTATAAGTTTCATGTAAATATGCGTTATACCGGGACGTATACTAAAGCAAGAATCCTGGCACTGTTTGTATTAGTTGTAACCAAATGGCTTACAATCGAATCGAGATAAATACTGTCCCCTTTTCCCAGCTCGAATATTTCGTTTCCATAATGAACCGTCACCTTGCCCTCAAGCACATAAATAAACTCTTCCCCTTCATGAGATGACTTTGAAGGCTTACTTTTTTCATTTGGAATGATATCTATGATAAATGGCTCCATATGCCTGCCGGTCTTATTCGGTGCCAGCGAAAAAAATGTAAGATGTTCGCGATTTTCATTTTCGCTGGTCGAGAAGCTTAATGTTGACTGGTGTTCGTTTGCGCGGATAATGGCAGGACCTTCTTTGATAGTATCATCAAGTAAGGTTCCGATCCTGATACCAAGGGCACGCGTAACCCTGATCAGGACACCTAATGAAGGTATGGAAGTACCTGATTCAATTGAGTTTAATTGTTTGACAGACAGTCCGGCTTTACGTGCAAGGTCTTCTGCTTCAATCTTTTTTAATGTCCGTAATGTTGAGATTTTCTCACCGATAAGTTGATTACTAGCCATATTATTAATTACATTTTATGATTTCTCAGGGCATAAATATAAATGAATTATTCAAACCAGCCAGAATTGTTTTTTAGTAGTTCGATTCTGCTACGCACTACAAATTGTATGGTTTAATGTCAAAACATATATCTTTGGCTCCGGTAAACAGTGAATTCATGAAACTGAATTTTTGTAGTCTTAGCAGCGGAAGCAGCGGTAATTGTTATTACGTTGGCAATGAGTTCCATGGAATTTTAATTGATGCCGGAATTTCAGCTACTTCCATCCGTAAGTTTCTGAAAGATATGAATATATCCATGCAGACTATAATGGGTGTGCTGGTAACTCATAATCATTCGGATCATATAAAAGGATTAGAAGTACTCACCAGGAAAAACCATCTTCCTGCTTTTACTACAACAAAAATCTGGGAGAGCATCCTAAATCCGCGTATCAGAATATCCCGAGACTGTATCCGCGAAATTCCCATGCAGAAAAAGTTCCATCTTGCAGGTTTTGATATAGAAGCATTTCCTGTTTTTCACGATGCTCCTGAAACAATTGGGTTCCATATCTGTGCCGGAGATAAGAAAATAACAATCGCAACTGACCTTGGACATATTTGCCAGACTTCAGCTTCGTATATTAAAGAGGCAAATTTGCTTGTTATTGAGTCAAATTATGATGAGGAGATGCTTGCAAATGGCAGTTACCCCTATTATCTAAAGGCAAGGATACAATCAGACCATGGACATCTTGGCAATCTTCAAACCTCGGCGTTTCTGGCAGAAATAATAAATGACAAGCTTAGTCATATCTGTCTTGCCCATCTGAGCAAAAACAATAATTCCCCTGAAAGAGCACTCCAAACGCTATTGCGGACTTTTTCTGAACGGGGCATTAACCTGAACGATCAACAAAGAATATCAATTCTTAACCGGTACCTGCCTACCGAGATGATAAGACTGGATGAATAGATTATTTGTAGAGACAGGTCTCAGACCTGTCTCTACTGTCCCCTTGCCTTTACCCAGTTCATTTTTAACTGAAATTAACAAAACGCCATAAGTCTGTTCAATAAATCTTTCGTAAGTTAAGATTATAGTATAATTTAGCATGAAATATTTATCTGGACAAAGACAGGTCTTATTGTTTGTAAGGTAGAGGGAGGTCTTAGGCCTGTCTTTACGATATAGTTGTAATATAAAGAATAAAATGTTGAATTATGAAATTTCCACGTATTAAACATAAGCTTCTAATTTCTGGCCTGTTTGTTCTTCAATTAGGTATACTGGCTTCCTGCAGCGCAAAAGTTGAGAAGATTGGCATTCTTGGATTTTACCTTGACATGGACCGGAACGCTGCAAAAAGCAAGATGGATTCTTTACTTAAAGTCAAAAAATTACAATATTTTGAAACCAGTGATCTGCTCGGGAATAAACAAACTAATCTATACTTTGATTTTTCAGGAATAACCCCTTTGCTCAGCGCAAAAATTAATCTGAAAAGCACATATATCATTGATGAAAGATTAACCAGCATCAGGTTAAATCTGTGCAGCAGATCAGATAAAGAGAAGCATAGATATTCAGACAATTGTGACTTGAATCAACTTAAGCAATTATTTGAATCTTACAAAAAACAATATGGAAATCCAACTCTGTTGGATGCCGGAGAAAAATATGACTGGCTTTCAAAAGAATTGCCAACCGTTTATTTGCCCGGGCCGAAAGGCAGATTGCTTATGGATAAGATATATTTTTGGAATAAGGGCAATTGTGTCCTTTATTTCGATTTTGGCTATCCTGAAAGATTGACTGAACCGGATTCTACCAGGAAAGACCCGGCTCTCGCTGAATCTCTTGACTGGACAAGTGTTCCTATAATATTCTACGACTTTACAAGAGACTACATAGATATTCTGCTTGAGAAAGCAAGTAAAATGAAGGAAGAGGAATTCAGCAAAAAAAGATAGTTCTGCATAAAAGATAATCTGCTGATGCTGAAATCCACAAGACAGATGCCTGTTTCTTTTGAAAAAAATTCGTACTCTTATATAAATTTTTAAATCTTTATAAACTCATGAAAGAAAATATAATTTACACTCCGGTGCAGAAATTTATTTTGGTTGCATTGAGATTATTGATCGGCTGGCATATTCTGTATGAGGGTTTCTCTAAGTTATTGATTCCAAATTGGTCATCCATCGCATTTTTGAAAGAATCAAAATGGATACTTTCAGGATTTTCAAACTGGATAATCGCTCATCCGGATCTTCTTAGAATCATAGACATTCTTAATACATGGGGATTAATTGCTATCGGTATGGGCTTAATACTCGGTCTTTTTACCAGGGCAGCTGCAATATCGGGTGCAATATTGCTTTTTATCTATTATCTGAATAATCCACCTCTTATAGGCCTTGAATATTCAGTACCCTCCGAAGGCAGTTACCTGATTATCAGTAAAACACTGATAGAATCAGCAGCCCTGATTGCTTTAGCTGTCTTTCCTTCAGGCTACATCGCAGGTTTGGATATTTTAGTCAGCCGGTTTTCAAATCGTAATGGTAAAATGGTAGAATAAGAAAAATGAAAAGATATGGAACAGTCATCAAAATCTGAACAAGGGAATAATCTGTCGCAAAAACCGGCTATCAAACGCCGGACTCTATTGAAAGCTTTGGTAGGGTTGCCGGTTTTGGGTGTGTTTGCAATAGAACTTTTTAAAAAATGGACTTTTGACCAGGAAAAGAAGCATAGGATTCTCAGGGAACTTGGGTTAGACAATATACAGGCTCCTGCTGTTCTGAAAAGCCCTACTGGAGGACACTCTGAATTACTAAGAATAGGACTGATTGGTTTCGGCAGCCGCGCAGTAACTCATGCTAATGGCCTTGGGTTCATGCATCCCGACGATGTCGAAGCGATGAAGAAGGATGATACTTTAAATGACTGGCTCGCTCAGGAAAACCTGAATGTTGCGATAACAGGAATATGTGATGTTTTTGATCTTCATGCAGAACGGGGACTTGCAACAGCCAGGAATAATGTTCACCCGGGAGGCGGAGCTTCGTCCAATCTACCGGTAAAAAGGTATCACTCCTATCAGGAAATGCTTGATGATAAAGACATTGATGCAGTGATGATTGCAACTCCTGATCACCATCACTCTCCAATCGCAGTTGCTGCTGCCAGAGCCGGAAAACATGTTTATTGTGAAAAATCTCCTGCACATTCAGAAGAACAGTTAAATGAACTTTATGAAACCGTAAAAAACAGTAAGATCGTATATCAGCTTGGACATCAGATTACTAAAAGCACTATTTTCCAGCAGGCATCCGATATAATAAAAAAAGATATTCTCGGAAAGATCACTCTGGTTGAAACAACAACCAACCGTAACACTGCTGATGGTGCATGGATCAGGAATCTTGACAAGAATGGTAAACCAAAACCAGGTGACGAGAAGTCTATAGACTGGGAACAATGGTTAGGCGCTGCTCCAAAAGTTCCGTTCAGTTTAGACCGTTACTATAACTGGACAAAATTTTTCGATTATGACATTGGGCTGATAGGTCAGTTGTTTACACATGAATTTGATGCTGTGAATCAGCTGCTTAGAATAGGTATTCCAAAATCAGTTGTTTCTTCAGGCGGGATCTACTATTGGAAAGATAACCGTGATATACCTGATTTGCTGCATTGTGTCTTTGAGTATCCTGACAGGGATCTGACCTTGCTTTACAGCGCTACTCTTGCAAATAGCCGCAATCGCGGCCGTGTTTTTATGGGCCACGATGCCTCCATGGAATTAGGAGATGCCATAAGCATTACCGCAGATGGAGATTCGACGCGTTATCAGAAACAAATTGAATCAGGATTGATAGATCCTTCCAGCCCTATGGTTTCATTCAATCCTAATCTTGGCAAGATAGATGCTGTCAGTGGCGCAACTGAGAAGTACTTTGCTGCAAGAGGACTGACGACAACAACCATTAACGGACGTCAGGTGGATGTCACTTATTTGCATATAAAAGAATGGATAGATTGTATACGCAACGGAGGAACTCCGGCATGTAATATTGAACGTGCATTTGAAGAAGGTGTAGCCTGTTTGATGGCACATAAATCATATGTTGAGAAACGTCGTACAACCTGGGACCCGGTTAACAGGAAAATTGTTTAATAATCAATCATATACATAGATCAGGTAACAGATACATAATCCTTTATAGTAGTAAGATGATTCAATTCTATTAACAGTGACATCTAAGGATTCACGTCAGCTGCTTTGAAAATCAACTATATTGAGATATAATGGAAAATAATAAGGAAAAACATCAATCAGAAATTGGCATGATTGGTCTGGGCGTAATGGGTCGTAATTTACTATACAACCTGGCTGATCATGGATTTCAGGTTGCAGGATATGATAATGATTTAAGCAAGGTTAATGCCTTAATTGATGAATCACGACAGAAAAAAATTCAAAGTGCATCAAATATCAAAGACTTCTTAGACCTGCTCCGTCAGCCGAGAGCAGTAATTATGCTTGTTCCTGCAGGGGCTCCTGTTGATTCCGTTATAAACGATTTGATAAGCTACATGAAGCCAGGTGACCTGATTATAGATGCAGGGAATTCTTACTTTAAAGATACTGATCTTCGAATCCGTAGACTTGCTGAAAATGGTATTCAATTCATGGGCATAGGAATATCCGGAGGAGAAGAAGGGGCGCGGCAAGGCGCAAGTATAATGCCGGGTGGCAATAAGGAATCCTGGGATCGGGTCCGTCCTCTTTTTGAAGCCGTTGCTGCAAAGGTTAACAATATTCCGTGTGCCACCTGGCTGGGTCAGGGTTCGGCCGGCCATTTTGTAAAAATGGCACACAATGGAATAGAGTACGCTATCATGCAGCTCATTTCTGAATCCTATGATTTTATGAAAAGAGGGCTGAATATCAGTGATGATCAGCTGGCGGATATTTTTAAAGAATGGAACAACGGAGAGCTGAATAGTTACCTGATTGAGATCACAGGTAATATCTTTCGTAAAACGGACGAAAAAACGGGTAAACGGGTCATTGATGAGATTCTTGATGTAGCCAGACAGAAGGGTACAGGAATGTGGACATCGCAGAGCGCAATGGAACTTCAGGTTCCAATACCAACTATTGACGCTGCTGTGTCAATGAGAGATCTTTCTGCATTTGAGAATCAACGGGAAACAGCCAGTAAGGTCTTTTATATGCCGGTAAAGCAACTTAAAGGCGACCAGAAGATCTTAATAGGTCAGTTACACAATGCGTTATATTGTGCTATGATCCTCTCATATGCACAAGGTTTTGCCTTGCTGACTGCCGCATCCTCCAGTTATTCATATCGATTTGATCTGGAAGCAATAGCCGGCATATGGAGGGGCGGTTGCATAATCAGGGCTGCTATGCTGGAAAATATTAAAGATGCTTTTTGTACAAGGCCCGACTTGCCTAATTTACTTCTGAATCATACTTTGTCAAAAAAAGTCATTGAGAATCAGGAACCATTGCGGCAAATCGTACGCCTTGCTGCTGATTCCGGGATACCTCTTACGGCATTTATGTCTACCCTGAGCTACCTGGATGCCTACAGGAGTTCCTGGCTGCCTGCCAACCTTATCCAGGCACAGCGCGATTATTTCGGGGCTCATACCTATGAACGTATCGATGCCAAAGGAACATTCCACACAGAGTGGATTGAAAAAAAAAATAGTTAACCCAAATCGATATCACACAGCGGAACTTATGCGAAGCGAAGTTTGAAACTTCACTATTGATAAAATACAGATGTAATTAATTAACCTTTACCACCATCTTCCCAAGGTTTTTGCCACTGAATAAACCCAGGAATGCTTCAGGCAGATTATCGAAACCTTCAACTATTGTCTCAGTATACTTGAGTTTGCCTTCATTCAGCCATTTTGTAAGTTGTGCCAGTGCCTCGCTGAACCGGTGGCTGTAATTACTGACAATGAATCCCTGTAGCATAACACTTCTCGTCAGGAGATGAGGTAAGATTGTGTATTCCAGGGCAGGCTTTGAATTATTATACTGGGAAATCTGGCCGCATAATGCAATCCTAGCGTGAAAATCAAGATTGGCCACAACAGCGCCTGTTATTTCTCCTCCTACATTATCGAAATATACATTGACGCCTTCAGGACAAAGAATTGCAAGTTCTTTTCTTAATGATTTGGATGCATTATAGTTAAGTGCTTCATTAAATCCAAATTGTTCTTTTAATGATCTGCATTTTTCATCACTTCCTGCAATTCCAATAACTCTTGCTCCCTGTATTTTTGCAATCTGTCCGGCTACAATTCCTACTGCACCTGCTGCACCTGAAATCACAACCGTCTCTCCTTTTACAGGTTTACATATATCCATCATTCCAACATAAGCAGTGAAACCTGGCATCCCGAGAATTCCAAGATAAAAACCCGGTGATACTTTCTCCGTGTCAACTTTTCTGAGGGTTTCTGCCTTTTCAATACTATAGGTAGCCCATGGCAAAGTTCCTACAACAATATCGCCAGACGAGAAGGAATTGCTTTTGCTTTCAATTATCCTGGCAACTATAGCTCCTTTTATTGGTTTATCAACCTCGAAAGAGGCAGCGTACGATTTTACACTGTTCATTCTTCCTCTCATGTAAGGGTCGACTGAAATATACCATGGTTTCAGCAACACTTCACCATCATTCAGATCGTTAAGCACTGTTTTTTCAAGTCTGAAATTGCTGATTGAGGGTATCCCCAATGGTCGGGATGCCAGAACAAATTGGGAAATTTCCATATTAATTTATTTGAGAAGATGTTTAACCAGAACAATAATACAATTCTAATGTTCAATAAAACCAAAACAAAATGACATTAACTAAATCCGGTAGAAAGATTAAAACTTTTTGCGCCATCTTTTGTTTAACAGTTCACATTATTTCTTAATTTAAAATAGTTCAAAAATGAAAAGACAAATTATCCTTGCAAGTATCATTGTAGCTGTTATAATACTAGGTTTTTCTTCAGTTGCAAAATCCGGAAATCTCCCACCGAATATTAAAGAAGAAACAGTTTCCTACACTGTCAATGGTGTGGTATATAATAGCTTTATAGCTTATGATGATAATATAAAGGGAAAGCGGCCTGCTATACTGGTTGTACCGGAATGGTGGGGAGTAAATGATTATACTAAGATGAGAGCACGAAAACTCGCTGAGCTGGGTTATATAGCCATGGCAACAGATGTATTCGGTGGTGGTAAGGTTGCTACAAATCCAGCTGAAGCACAGCAATTTACCGGACCAATGTATAAAGATCCAACGCTGGCAAAAAGCCTTCTTGACGGTGCTGCAAATAAACTGAAGGAATATTCACAAACCGATCCGAACAATTTTGCCACAATAGGATATTGCTTTGGAGGATTTGTTGCCCTCAATTATGCCAAACTTGGCGCTGACCTGAAATGTGTTGTAAGCTTTCATGGCGGAATGGGTGGTACTCCTGTGGACAAAAAATTACTGAAAGCCAAAGTTCTGGTTTGTCAGGGAGGAAGCGATAGTTTTGTAGCCCAGAAGGATGTTGATAAGTTTAAACATCAGCTGGACTCTATAGGCGTTGACAATACTGTAAAAGTCTATGCAAATGCTACCCATGCATTTACCAATCCTGATGCCACTGTAATCGGTAAGAAGTTCAATATGCCTATTGAATACAATCCTCAGGCTGATAAAGATTCATGGAACGATATGAAAATGTTTTTCAGAAAGATCTTTACAAAATAATCCTCTTCATTTCTCAATATAACTCTGTGGCTCTCTGTGAATTCTCAGTGTCTCTCTGTGAAATATAATTTTTAAAATTTACACAGAGTTGCACAGACAAGCACAGAGATACACAAAGAAAATTTTCTTCTCTTCACTCCTCACTCCTACACCTCACGCCTCCCTTTCTCCATTTCTACTTTAAACTTTGCATTTTTAAGTCAATTCTGAAATATTTTTCGGTTTTCGGTGTAACCATTTATAACTTTACAGGTAATCAATACAGAGGACCGAAAAAAATTATAAGGTGGCAGAAATTACAGATGAAATATTTATGCAGAATGTAAAAGAGGGAAACATCTCCGAGATGTCGGTACTTTTTGAAAGGTATCATCTCAGGATTTATAATTTTTTCTTCAGACTGACATATGATATGGATGTAAGCCAGGATCTCACGCAGAATTTATTTTACAGGATGATCAAATACAAAAACAGTTATAAAAGTGATTATTCTGTGAAATCGTGGATCTTCCAGATCGCCAGGAACCTTCATGCAGATTATTGTAAAGAGGAGAAACGATCTGAAGAGCTTTTCCTGAAAACCGATAAGTTTACTGTAGAACCTGCTGATGAAGCGGAAGGTTACCATGAAGATGACTATGACAGGCTCGAAAAGGCGATCTCGGATCTCAGCGATGAACAGAAAGAAATTATTGTTCTCAGCAGGTATCAGGGATTAAAATATGAGGAGATATCGGCAATTACAAATCAGTCTGTCGCTGCAATAAAAGTGGCTATGTACAGGGCAATCAGACAGCTGAGAGGAATTTATTTTAAACAGATTTAATAGAAGTGCTATGAAATGCGAGGAAGTTGAATTAAAAATGATAGATTATCTTGACAGGACTATCAAAGAAAGTGAACGTCAGGAGATTGAAAAACATCTTGAAACATGCGAGAGATGTCTGGACGAGTTAAAAGACACACAGCAGGTGCTTAATCTCATTTCAAAAAGTGAAATGAAAAAACCTGATGATTCACTGAGAATCAACTTTTATCATATGCTTCACAGTGAGATAAAAAAGAACAACGAAAGCAGCAACCGGCCTTTACATAAAACTCTTATTCCGTGGTATAACTCAGGCAGGTACAGAATTGCAGCGGGAATTGCCCTGCTAATTGGTGGCACATTCATTGGCATGTTGATCAATGGAGGGTTTAATTACACTTCTGCTTCAAATGAACTGAAGCAACTTAGATCAGAGGTTTTGGACCTCAAAAAAGCCACCATGTTCACAATGCTGAAAGATGAATCATCAAGTGACAGGATCCAGGCTGTAAGCTATGCAGGTGATCTCAGTAGTCCCGATCAAAACGTTATCGATGAGCTGATCAAAACTCTGAATAATGACAAAAATGTAAATGTACGAATGGCTGCAGCTTATGCTCTATCTAAATTTGCTAACCAGCGGGCAGTCACAGACTCTCTGGTTAAGTCTCTTTCGCTGCAAAGTGATCCGATCCTACAAGTAACTCTTATAAATATACTTGCCGAGCGAAAGGAAAAGAGCGCATTAAGACCAGTACAAGAGATCATTTCAAACAAGAAAACACTTAAAGAGGTAAGAGCCGTAGCAGAAAACAGTTTACGGGTCCTTATCTGAAAAACAAATGGAATAGAATAGAATAGAATAGAATAGAATTGAATTCAGTTAAAAATAAATCGAGGCAGATTCCGGGTCCGCCTGATTAAAATGTTAAATGTTAATTACTTAATAAAAAAATATCATGAAAAAATTGAAAATTTGCCTGACTGCATTACTGATTTTATGTACCGCAGGAATCCTATCTGCCCAGGAGTACAAAATTACGACCCAAAACAACAAAGACGGAAGGCTTGTCCTGAAGGATTTCAGTGATGAACTGCCCATTGAAGGTTATAATGGTACAGATATTATTATTACTTCAACTTCTGAAAACCTTACTCCTCCTGCTAAGGCTAAAGGCTTAAAGCCTATATTTCCTGCCGGAACTGATAATACCGGGATTGGTCTTGACGTACAGAAAACCGACAATCTGATTACCATTACCTGCCTTCTGCCATTTACACAAGGCGGCAATTATAAGATTAAAGTGCCGGAAAACCTTTCTATAGAAATCACCAGCGGATGTGAAAGAAATAATGATATCTCAATTCAGAATATGAAAAATGAAATTGACATTAAAAGCTGTCACAACATTGATCTTAAAAATGTTACCGGTCCATTGGTGCTTTCAACCATCAGTGGCGATATAAACATTACCTACAGCAATATCAATACTGCAAAATCATCTTCGATTAATTCAATTAGCGGAGAAATTGATATTACATTACCTGTAAAAACAGCAACTGACCTGGAATTAAGGACAGTATCCGGTGCAATTTACTCTGATTTCGACTTTACTGAGACTCAGAAAAACCTCAAAAAGATCGGTGGAAATGATATGAACTATACTCTTAACGGAGGCGGTTTTAAACTGAGTATTGCTTCTGTGAGCGGAACCATTTACCTGAGGAAGGGAAACTAAGCTTACACTAACTGCGGATTGCGGATTTTGGATTGCGGATCTGGAAATTAAGCCAGCGATCAGGTAATCCGGAATCCGGGATCTGCGATCCGCGTGTCACCTGGGGAAAAGTCTAAAATATTAAAATTTAGTTCAATGAAAACAATTACAATTTTAGTTGTAATGCTGCTAAGCTTGTCCTCAGCACAAGCTCAGCGGATTATAGAAAAACATATCGACTTTTCAGGAAAAGAGTTC
>Ga0182010_10001183_pt1 | contig 13994 bp, 13 predicted proteins | sample 611E1MmetaG_FD_120488 | JGI IMG/M metagenome (GOLD analysis project Ga0182010, IMG submission 120488) | Permafrost microbial communities from Stordalen Mire, Sweden - 611E1M metaG | ecosystem: Environmental > Terrestrial > Soil > Wetlands > Permafrost | place: Sweden: Stordalen | collected...
AAAAGAAGGTTAAACAGATATGAGGAAATTCTGGATACAAATTTTAAAAGGTAGTGAGATGAGGAGTCTTATTAAGATTGAGTTTTTCTTTTATTATCGTTCATTAAGTCAATAAATTATACAAAATCATGATATTCTGTGCTCATATATTCATTCAATAAAATCAAAACAAGAAGTTGATGCTGGGTATAAACATGTTCGAAATATTTACAGGAATAAATTTCACAAGTTTGTCTGCAACTAACTGAAGAAGTGTATATTCATCTTGAAGAGCAAAATCAATAAGATTTTTCATGAGTAAAAAAACTCAATGTTGAGTGATTTAAACTCTCCAAAATTCAAATGTATAAGAGTTTATCGAAATTTTCTACAATAACCTCAGTTTTCTTTGTTAACTCAAAAATTAATTTCTAAAATAATTTTTCACTATAAATAATGGGGTTTTTGTACTTTAATGCTAGAATAAAGGAAAAACTAATAAAGGAGTAAAAGTTCAATTTGATATAAATTCCATTAATAAAAAAATCAGGTAAAAGGTAAAAATATGGTTTCAAAGGACCTTCCCTTCACCAAAGAGAAAATTCTTGAAATAATTAAAAAGCATCCTACCCCTTTTCATATCTATGATGAAAAAGCTATTCTGGAAAATGCCAGAAAAATGAAAGCAGCCTTCGGGAAAGTTCCAGGCTTCAAGGAGTTTTTTGCCGTAAAAGCTCTTCCAAACCCCTTTATTCTCAAAATTCTCAAAAAAGAAGGTTTCGGTGTGGATTGCAGTTCCCTGCCTGAGTTAATCCTTGCTGAAAAAGTGGGACTAATTGGTGAAGATATTATGTTCAGCTCAAACGACACTCCCTTCGAAGAGTTTATAAAGGCAAGAGATATTGGGGCCTACATTAACCTTGATGATATAAACCATGTTGATTATCTAGAAAAATATGCCGGACTTCCGAAAGTTATCTGCTTCAGGTACAATCCAGGTCCTCTTAAAAGAGGAAATCTCATCATAGGAAAACCGGAAGAGGCAAAATATGGACTTACGAGAGACCAGCTTTTTGAAGGCTACCGCATACTCAGAGATAGGGGAGTTAAGCGTTTTGGAATGCATACGATGGTTGCCTCGAATGAGCTAGACCCTGGTTATTTTGTGGAAACCGCAATAATCCTTTTTGAACTCATAGTTGAAATCTCAAAGGAACTAGATATAACTTTTGAATTTGTGAACCTTGGTGGCGGCATAGGAATTCCCTATCTGCCAAATCAGGATCCAGTCTCCTTTGAAACTGTGGCAGAAGGTGTCAACGAATCCTATGCTTCCATAATCACTGCAAAAGGACGATCTCCACTCAAAGTCTTCCTGGAATGTGGCCGAGTTATCACAGGTCCCTATGGCTACCTTATTTCCCAGGTAAGGCATCTCAAACATACTTATAAGGATTATGTTGGAATGGACTCCTGTATGACCAATTTGATGCGCCCTGGAATATATGGAGCCTATCACCATATAACCGTTCTAGGTAAAGAAAAGGAAGATGCTATCCATAAGTATGATGTAACTGGTTCTCTATGCGAAAATAATGATAAGTTCGCTGTCGATAGGCTCCTTCCTGAGATCGAAATTGGTGATATCCTTGCAATTCACGATGCTGGAGCTCACGGGCACTCCATGGGTTTCAATTACAACGGAAAACTCAGGTCTGCTGAACTTCTTTTAAGAGTAGATGGAAGCGTTGTGCAGATAAGGAGACCTGAAACTATTGAAGATTATTTTGCAACTCTCGATTTCGAAGCCCTGAAAGATTTCAAGGTAGATGTTGGTTTGTTAGAATAGAAACATATAAAAAATGGTTTTATTACATATAATTTTATAAATATATCAAGTCTAAATACTAATACAGTTAATCGGGGTTAAAAATTCACTAATAAAACTTAATCAATTATTTTTTTTGCCAATATTTAGGATTAGTTAGTCCCAGGGAGTTGCGAAAAACTTTCGAAAGGGTTTTCGTTATGTTTTATCAAAAAGCAGGCAATGTACTCGTTTTCATAATATTGATCAATAACTGATGGATAAGAGCATAAGTACAAAAATTACTTTTAATTTATGAATTATTACTTTTAATTTCTAAATTTTTCATGTGGATTTTTAGTCAAAAAGATGTTTTTCGCTTTAATGCTTAAAGAGATATCCATGGCTACATCTGCATATATAATTTTTAAGTAAAAAGCTGAAGCATTGCAGAACGAAGAATAAGGTTCTCGATGCAGAGGTTTTTTGCTGCTGCAGATTCTACGAAAATAACTGGGTCATATACTTTTTATTATATGACTTACGAATTTGAAGTTACTAAAGGTTAAAACTATTTATAAATATAATTATTTAAAAAAGTTGTAAAAATGGATAAAGTCATGTCGATAAATCTGCCCAAATGTACTTGTTTGATAAAATCATTTTAATTATTGCTGAATCTATCGTTTTTTAGCTGTACGGAAGCTTATACTATTCCCCTTCCACAATTAATGCTCATCAACATTATTGTTTTACTCATATCATTCAAAAGTAATTTTCTATACAGACCATTTATTCTTATCTATAATGTCGATGAATGAAATCGATTTTCTGTGTTGCCTCAGATGCAAGAAAATGGTATTTTTGTGCCATTTTCTGGATATAAATAAATTATTCAAATTTAAATATTTTCATTTGCTTATATTATTCTCTTTCATCATGGTTTCCTTTATCTTCAAAATAGTTTTTAATCAAATTGGAAGTAGTTCATCCCAATGGTTCCAATATAACCTCCATAATTCCACAGTTCACCACCTGACAAATGTTTTTTAACTTCAGAGTGTTCTTTAAAGATTTGGTTTGCTGTAATACTTTTCATAATATTCATCACCCTTAATGGGAAATATTTTGGTTCAACCAACGAAAAGATGTACATAATAACATATTGCTTATTGTAGAACAATCAAAACTATACTTTTATCAATTTTAAAGCATATATATTTCAAATAGATGATAATGCTAATATCCCAATGAAATTTTTCCCGATACCTCACGCAAAACGATTTGACATCTTATTCTCTTTACACAATATTTTTATACGTAGTTATCGTTTTATAATGCAAAGGTAGCTTAAAATATATATCAACTATTTAATAAAAGTTCTTGGGAAAGTTTCTATCCCCTCAGCAAGTTGTATGGTATTTAATTAAAATAAGTTTGGATCTTGATATCTTAACAGTCATAAAACTGATTACAATATAAAAATTTTTATAATATAATCAATAATTATTTACTTAGTATGGATCTGACACTCTAAGAGAATAAAAAGAAACATAGAAGGATATAGTGTCGATGTGAGTGTGAATGTAGCAGATCTATTGTGCATATAGTGGAATGAGAACTCCTTCTAGGTTTGTAAGTCAGTGCCATTCTTGATTACTTATCAAGGATAATTATTCCCTGGTAGAGAATACGTTAATTACAACATGCAAAGCACGGTCTGGTGATAGACCGAGTTTTCCAGAGAGCATTGGGGATATATCAATGGAGGAATTAATAATGGATCAGGAAAGGAAATAGGTGCATACAGAATTAAATAAGAATGATTCATTGGACAGCGAGTTCAAGATGTAAATGAAAAATTCTGGATTAAGCTAATAATTGCAAGGTGAAGACATCATCAGAAAAGCAAAATAATTGAAAAATGGTCTCATACACTGAGCCTTGAAGATTAAAAGAACTTAAATCACTAGAAAATGCTTATTGAATAGATTGTTAGTGGAAGTAAAATCTCGGATCTGAATTAGGTATTTTTGTTTATGAGAACATGAAGAAATTAAAAAGAGTTTCGAAGCAAAATTGTTTTTGGATTAAAACATCACTTATATTCTCTAAATCCTCTATTGATATATTTATGAATTTTTGAGTTTTTATTCGTAGATACAGAAAGCGTATATAGAGATGGAAAAAGGAGAAAATTTCAAAACCGTTTGATCGCAAAGTTCTTATATTATCCTATTTGTATTGATAAGTCCATAGCAAATATGCTAGTCAAGTACCCCAGTTAATGTATTAATATATAATAAAGACAATTAAGCTACTTTTAAGTATGCTTTTGCTTTGATAAATTCAAAAGATCATGATCTCCATGATTTTAAAATTTCAATAAAAGGATGAGGTTTTAATATGAGATGGCAAGGTAGCTCCAGAAGAAAAGTGACCGGTGGGAAAGTTATTGTCGCTCGCGGGAAGCGTAAGTTTGAAATGGGTCGCGAATCTGCGGATACCCGCATAAGTGAAATAAAAAGAAAAAATGTTCCGGTAATGGGAGGCAATAGGAAGGTTAGGCTTCTCCAATGTAATGTTGCAAACATAACCAATCAAAAAAACGGAAAAACAGTTTCTGTTACTATTGAAACAGTTGTCGACAATGCTGCAAATAAACACTATGTAAGGCGTAACATCCTAACAAAAGGCTCTGTCATAAGGACTCCTATCGGAACTGCGAGAGTTACGAGCAGACCAGGGCAAGATGGAGTTGTAAATGCTGTATTGATTGAGTAATTTTGTAGAACTCAATATTGAAAGCGAGGATTTTTTGGTGAATTTTTTCACTGTTGGGCCGGTGATCAACATGGAAGAACAGATTAGACATATACTGGAAATTCTCGAAAATGATGCTCGGGCAAGTCCGGAAGAAATTGCAGCCCTGATAGATATATCTGCACAGGAAGTTTCCCAGACGATAGCAAAACTTGAGGAAACAGGAGTTATCCGGCACTACAAAACCATCGTTAATTGGGACATTGTTGGGGAAAATTATGTTTATGCCGTGATTGAACTGAAGGTTACTCTCGAGCGTAGCCAGGGTTATCAGGCAATTGCAGAAAGGATTTATAAATTTCCGGAAGTAAGGTCTGTCAGGCTATTATCTGGGGACTATGATATATCTCTTACTGTCCGAGGAAAGTCGATGAAGGATGTTGCTTTTTTCGTGGCAGAAAAAATTGCAACTCTTGATCAGGTAAAGAGTACGTCAACTCACTTTGTGCTGAAGACATATAAAGAAAATGGGGTTATCCTTTACGAACCTGAGACGATCAAAAGGCTCCCAGTTTCATTTTAATACGAAACAGCTTAAAGCCTGCTCCTCTCCAGTTTTACATTTACATCCTGCTAATATAATTTTTCAAAGGGGTGCTTGATTGAGATTTCCATGCGATTCTTCAAAATTTATTGCGGAAGCTGTTAAGAATATCCCACCTTCAGGAATACGGCGTTTTTTTGATATGGTTTCCGGACTTGAAGACATAATCTCCCTTGGAGTAGGAGAACCTGATTTCGTTACTCCTTGGCACATTCGTGAGATGTGCATCCATTCTCTGGAAAAAGGGCAGACTTCTTATACATCAAACTATGGGCTTCCGGAACTCAGAGACGAACTTACCAGGACCTATTACAAGCGTTACGGCTTGGACTATGATCCTGCATCAGAGATACTGATCACTTCAGGTGTAAGCGAAGCTCTGGATATAGCGATCAGGGCAGTAGTAAACCCGGGGGATGAGGTTATTGTGGTCCAGCCCTCTTATGTAGCATATGTCCCATCGGTTATTCTGGCAGGAGGCAAGCCTGTAATCGTGCGAACTTATATGGATGATGATTTTAGCCTGACTGCGGAAGCACTCAAACCTGCAATAACAAATAAGACTAAGGCAATAATTCTCAACTTCCCTAATAACCCTACAGGAGCAATCATGACACTTGAAGGGCTTGAGGATGTTGCTGATCTAGTTGTTGATAATGATCTGTTTGTTATCTCGGATGAGGTATACGAGTGTCTGACTTATGAAGGACGTCACGTACCAGTCTCTTCTTTGGAGGGTATGAAGGATAGGACTGTTATGCTGAATGGATTATCCAAATCTCATGCAATGACAGGGTTTAGGTTAGGTTTTGCAATGGGCTCCTCGGAGATTATACATTCAATGATGATGATTCACCAGTACTGCATGCTTTGCGCTCCCATAACTGCTCAAGTGGGAGCTATTGAGGCTCTTCGCAATGGTAAAGAGGAGCTGGAGCGGATGATTCGGGAATATGACCGGCGCAGACACTTTATCGTCACGGGCTTTAATAATATAGGGCTTAAGTGCCTTAAACCCAAAGGTGCATTCTACGCTTTTCCTTATATTGGGGATACCGGACTTTCTTCTTCTGAGTTTGCTGAGCGTCTTCTGGACAAAAAGAAGGTTGTCACGATTCCAGGAGATGTTTTTGGTGAAGCAGGGGAAGGTTTCCTTCGATGCGCTTATGCAGCATCAATGAATGATCTTAAAAAAGCAATTGAGAGAATGGGAAATTTTGTAGACGAATTAAAAAAGTGAATTCATCTGAGTTTCTATCAGTCTGCTTTTGCTATCTTCCACTTTTAGAATCATTTTCTCCCCATCCATTCTCAGATGGGGTTACTTGCTTAGTCATCTATTATTTTCAATCAGCTCGTTCATCAGCTTCTACCTACCATGCATCAAATATTTTTCTTCATCATCTGATAGTCGTTCATTTCAATGGATCGATAAAACTTGACACTTGGCCATAAACTCCCATCAAAATATCTTTTTCCAGTTCAGGTTGAAGCTTGAAGAATCTGCAAAGCTTACCTCTTTTCGAGTATTGAACTACCTCTGATAGAGATTACTTGAATGGAATTCCAGAATAAGTGAACGTGATATTATTACTATTTCTATAGCATGAATTTTGTAGCTTTGGTATGTGCAAAATAGTGTGAAGATAGGCACACAAACTCTTCAATTCGCTCATTGCAAAATTTGTCATACAGATACTTGGGCACCTAAACTATAGGTGATTTTACCATAGCTAGAATAGAGTTATTTAATCCCAATACGTATCAAATTCTTGTCTTAGGGGACACTATCTCTGATATCATAGTAGATAGCCGTCTTTATTCCAATTCCCTAGCTAATAATAACTCAATTCTAGTAGATGAAAGATCGCACGCCGCATCATGTTCATGAACATGTTTGCCCTTATGGGTATGCAAATGCTCATGAACAAGCTTGCTGTGAATGTGCTCATGAATCAGATTTGAGTCAAGAAGAAGTTCCAAGTTATTGAGAACCTTTTCCACATCATCGTTCATCACAATTCTATGGTCTTCGCCCATAACTATGGCTCTTTTGCTAATTTGCTCTACAAGTTCCAAGCCATGAATAGCAGTAATTATCGTCTTGCCTGCGTCCCCTAACTCTTGTAGTAGCTCTGTCAGCCAGAGTTGGGTTCTGGGATCTAATCCGGCGATGTGGTCATCCAATAGAATAATATCCGGGTTGCTAGCCAAAACAGTGGCTATACATACCTTTTTTTTCACCCCTACTTAGAGTGTGAGGGGATCTATCTTTAAGCTTAGTGATCCCTATCATTTCCATGACTTCTAAAACTCTGGTTTTCACTTCTCCCAGAGTCAGGTTAAGCTGCATCGGTCCAAATGCAATCTCCTCAAAGACCGTAGGTGAGAAGAGCTGCATATCTGAGTTCTGAAAGGCAAGTCCTACTCTTGTTCGGAAATAGGATCTGAATTCATTATCCTTAATAATATTGAAAACCTCTTCAGATATCTTATTATCAAAGGCGTGGAATTCCCCAACTGTTGGATATATGCGCCCATCTAAAATGGCTAGTAGAGTCGATTTGCCACGGCCGTTTGAGCCAATTATAGATATCTGCTCGTTTTGGTTCACTTTGAAGCAGATATCTTTTAAGGTGTTTATCCTTCCTAAATATGAATATGATACATTCCTTAAGTCAAAGATCATTTCCATATTCTTATCACCTAATAATGTTCTGGGATATCAACACCATTATTATGCTTAGGGATATCGCCGTTGCACCTGCGATATAATCTCGTTTGTGAATTCTGAACTCCTGCATTACCTTAACATTTCCATTGAAGCCTCTGGATATCATAGCCATATGAACTTTTTCGCTAATAGCCATAGATCGTATAAGCGTGTAACCTATGCGTCCGCCAACTCATTTCTGCTCATCGAACATGCCTCCAGCCTTTATGGTCCTTGCTTTTTTGGCAAAATGCATATCTCGGACTAAATCCATCAAAAGGAAGAGGTACCTGTTGGTCATCTCCAGCGTGAAAACATATATTTTCGGAACGCCCACCGTTCGCAGAGACTTATAAAGAATCTGCTGTGGTGTGGTCAGAAAGAGCAAGACTACGGCAGAAACACACGTTGCAACACGCATAATAAATATACTTGCTGCATGGACACCTTGTATGGTGATATATATACTTTCTGGTAGTGTAAGTTATCCCACGTGTTTGGTAGGGCTTAAATAAGCTAATGTAATTAATGGATCACCTGGGAAGAAAATGTTGAAAATCATAGGTATGATGATGATGCCTGCAAAGATGGGAATAAAGGGCCAAACTCGTTTGATGAAGAATAAGATATTGATTTTACTGAGATGTGCAAGCAACAACGTGAATGTATAAATCAAAACCAGTAATTTCAAGTCCTTGATCAAACTTGTTGCGAATATTGCGGTCATAATGGAAAGCAACTTGACCCTCGGATCCAAGCTCTGCAGAAAACCTTTTCTTCTGGAGAATCCCTCCGATATAAAAGCTTCCTCAAAAAACCTAAGATTCCATCAATTGTGTTATCTATGAATCTTTTTTTGCCATGATGCACAGCAAAGCACCCGCAAGGTTCTACTTTCACTTCTTTCATCTAGTCCTGGATCATAATGCCTCCAGTAAAAATAAATAATGATCATCAGTTTGTTAGTCGTTGACTGCTCTCTTGCCAATGAAGTAAGGTATCTATGTACACATAGTAAGCCTATTACAGCTGTTATAATATATCCGATAACTTTATGGAAATCAGGAATAAAGTGGTATGAGAATAACATATTCAATAGATTTGAAAGCTTTTCCAATCCAGATGACAAAAAACCTGCCTTTCCTAGGTCTTTTTTACATATCCTTCATATACAATACCTGTACGCAAATACACACCAGAACAAGTAGCGAAGCTATTTTAGATTCCATAGTTTTCATTTTCCTTCCTAAATAAATCCAAATTTTGATCATGGTGATCCTGAAAGCAATGGTGCTCTAGTTTTTGACCACCTTCTTTCCTATGAAATACAAGAGACTACCACCAACTATTACGCCTACTAATGCAGACAAGATGTATCCTGCTGAAGATACGATTCTCGAATCCCCGCTGCCAGGAAATGAATAATCCTGCATTGGAGCATTCCATAATTCAGAGAGCTCCTTCAATCCATGGGGCACAAACCCAATTCTATCCTTAAGCTCATCTGGCCCCCATTCACCATAGGCAGTGCCTGCAGCAAGCAAACCTAGAGGCGCAAAAATTATAAGTAATACCAGCCCAATAGATAAATTCCTAATTATTATATCCATATTCTCACATCAGATTGTGACTCCGGTAATCATTTCGTTCATTTCCGCCTTAGCTTTCTCTCCAGAAAATACGGATGTATCTGTTCTCTGGATATAGGCAAAAATAATTGCTTTAATTGGTGCCTAAGAATTCCAAATACAAACGTGTGTTTAATTTTGACGCATATTTTTAACAGTTAAATATTTGATGCTATTTTTTTTTCAGTTCAACTATATATAAGTGCTAGAATATTTTTACAAATCTAGATTATCAAGTATTACATATGCATCAGTTTATATTACTTTTTTGGATAAATTTTAATTTTATTCTTAAGTAAAGCTTTATTCACATCTTACACGGATCCATGGGTGCTTTGTATTATGGAGTCTAAATCTAAATTGCAGTGATAATTAAGTCTATGAAGAAGAACAAGAAGTTTTTACAGATTCCTGAATAAAGTAATTCTCATAAGGATAGATTAGTAACATCAGATTAGAAGGAAAGTATTTGATAATGCAAATTTGGTTCAATCGAAAATAATGTACTTGTTAGGTTTCTCAACTACTTGATATTGACATGTGCGTTTCCGACACAAACGTTACTGCATGTTACAGCAAAATTACATGATGCAGAAGAGTAGCAAAGCGATGAAATTTATAATATAGCTTCTTATCGCACATGTTGGAAGTAGGTATTATATGAAGGTTGGTCCGACTTTTTTAAGATTCTTCTTTTCCTTTCCTACTAATATTCAATTAGTTTAAAAACAATAACCATTCAAAGACTTAAGTTCTTGAAGTACAAAATTAAGCGCAATATATTTTTCGATTAAATTCACATTTTAGATAGTTAATGGTTTAATGTGTATTGATTTCCCAATTCAACTGCATAAGTCTTGAACATTACCAAATCTCTAACCACGATGTAAATTTCATTTGCTGTGGTTAGGTTTTACAATACTCTTGTTTGTTTCTGAGAAAGCCGAGCTGTTTTCCCAAAAATTTCAAAAACTGGAAGCTTTATGAGGAATTAAAATGGAACTCAACGAAGTCATAATCACACGAGCAATTTTTGATGAGTATTCAAAAACCTTCCTGACTACACAGATATTGACGTGGCACTTGTAGGAGGAGGGCCTGCAAATCTGGTGGCTGCAAAATATCTGGCAGAGGATGGGGTAGAAGTCGCTATTTATGAAAAGAAGATATCTCTTGAGGGTGGTATGTGGACTGGTGGCATGATGTTCCCACGCATAGTTAGTTGTGCAGGAAGAGGCTCGCTGCATCCTGGACGACTTCGGGATTCATATAAGGAATACCACCCAGGATATTATGTGGCAAACTCAGTTGAATCCGTCGGAAAGCTAACTGCAGGTGCAACTTCAGCAGGGGTTGAAGTCTTTAATCGTGTGAATTTTGAAGACGTTATGATCCGGGAAAGTGATCAGATTACTGGCATAGTGATCAATTGGGGACCTGTTGCAGAAAAGCACCTGCAAGTGGATCCTCTCATGATCAGCACAAAACTCGTAATAGACGGAACAGGGTACGATGCAGCTGTCTGCAACACGATTCTCCGAAAAATACCAAACTCAAAGATAGGGAAATTAGGGATGCTTGGGAGAAATTCATGTGGTCAGAGGTTGGCGAGCGCCTTACTGTTGATGCAACTCAGGAGATCTACCCGGGTCCGATTGTTGCGGGAATGGCCGCGAATGCAGCAACCTGCGCTCCAAAAATGGGGCCTATCTTTGAAGGGATGCTCCTTTCAGGTAAAAAGTCTGTAAACATTGCTCTGAATAGGCTAAAATGTCTTTAAAAACTTTAAGCCTGATACCACATATGATTTATAAATCAATTTTGTGCATTTTATGGTGCTGAAAAACATAAAATTTCTTTTACTCTAACTTTTCCAAAAATTGAGATGCCAATGTTCTCTAATTTTAGCTGAAACTGAGAAAATGCATCGATTTTACTTTAAAAATTGTGCATCCATGAGAGTTAGATCAATTGTATTGTCATAAAAAGGATTTATTCAGATACTTCAAAAAGAGCAGGGTATTTCTCTTTGAGTAATGCGTGAAGAGATTTATCTAGCTTTGCTTTATAAAGTGGTTTCACTTCAGAAATTTGTTCAATTATAAGATTTCGAGCTTGTATAAGGTCAGCTGCCGATGTTCACAAAATCAAATATTCTCAAGATCTCCACAAGCTAGGGCATCGAGTGCCCTTTCAATAACGCCAACGATAAAGTTCAAATCGTCTTGTGAAACGCAATATGGTGGCAACATATAGATCGTTTGCCCGATAGGGCGTAACAACACACCCTGCGCCAGGAAATAGCGATAAAGCTTCGGTGCAATGTCGGACAAATACCCTTGTCGAACATCGCATACGTCCAGTGCCATAATTGTGCCGATATGCCGCACATTTTCGATATCCTTGCGCGCCGCCAACCGCGGCAGCAAAGCGGCTTGATGATCATGCAACGTCTTTATGAGCTCTGCCACGTTATTCTCTTTCCATAGATCAATCGAAGCGCAAGCTGCGGCGCAGGCTAGCGGATTTCCTGTGAAAGAAGTCGAATGGAAGAAAGTTTTGGCGCGGTCCGTGCTGTAAAATGCCTGATAAATATCTTCAGTCGCTAACGTCGCAGCCATAGGCAAACAACCGTTGGTAAGGCCTTTAGATAAACATACAATGTCCGGTTCTATATGCGCCTGTTCGCAGGCAAAGCGCGTCCCTGTGCGTCCCCATCCAGTCATGACTTCATCGGCAATGAAAATCACGCCGTAACTCCGGCATAAAGCGTGCAGCGAACGCAACGTTGCAGCGCTGTAAATCCGCATTCCAGCAGCCCCCAGAACAAGGGGTTCGACAATCAATGCTGCGATATCGTTCGTTTGCGTTTTGAGAAGCTTCTCGAAGGCCTCTACAGTCAAATGTTCGCGATCAGTTTCAGGAAAAGGCAGGCGATGTACATCAAACAGAAAATTACCATAGGGTGCGCTGAAAACGCCGCGCGAGCCCACTGACATCGCACCGAACGTATCGCCGTGATACGCATGGTCAAGCGCCACAACGCCCAATCTAGGTTTGTCTTTGTGCGCCCAGTATCCCAATGCCATTTTCAAGGCAACTTCAACTGCCGTCGAACCGCTGTCGGAATAGAATACACGCGTCAAATTGGGCGGCGTGAGCCCCACCAATTTTTCCGCCAATCTTTCAGCGGGTTCATGCGTGAATCCGGCAAAGATAATCTGGTCGAGTTTTGTGGCCTGTTCCTGCACAGCTGCCACTATCTTTGGATGATTATGCCCGTGAATATTAACCCACCACGAAGAAATAGCATCGATAATCCGCCGTCCATCCTTGGCATAAAGATAAGCACCCTCGGAGCTATCGATAAAAACGGAATCCGGTAATAATGCATGTTGAGTAAAGGGATGCCAAATTGGGGAATGAGTCATTCAAAATCCTCTTTCCGAAATCTCTGCGCAAAAACGGCCAACAATGCGGCTCTGTCGATGACATCCAGATGCGGCACATGACCGAGAACGAGCGCGCCTGAGAAATCGGCAATCGTATACATAGTATCAAGATTATCCTCGCCGATAAAAATCAGCCCGTGCAAAGTCATGTCGCGTTGGCGCAAGGCCTCAACGGATAACAGCGTATGGTTAATTGTTCCAAGCCCCGTCTGCGCACATAAAACAACCGGTGCAGCCCACGTCTTGAAAACATCTATCTGTAATTTCCTGCGCGTTACCGGAACCATAAGCCCGCCCGCACCTTCGACAATCAAAGTGCCGTCCACCTTGGGCAAAGAGAGCAAGCCTATTTCAACGCCATCCAGCTCGGCCGCGCGATGTGGCGATAGCGAACGCGATAGAATATAGCGTTCCGGCAGAAATCGGTCATTGGACAATCCAGTCAACTCCTGTACACGCTGTGTATCTGTGCCGTCTTCGATGCCGGACTGTAGAGGCTTCCAGTATTGTGCATCCAGGGCGACAGTCAGCATAGCAGCAACAATAGTTTTGCCAATACCAGTATCTGTGCCGCTGATGATAAAGGACTTCGTCATAGGCCAACACCGGACGGCAAAAGACGTTCCAAAGCCTGCGCAAAATTTTCTATATCCTGCGCCGTCAGCCCCACATGCAATGACAAGCGCAAACGTGCTGTGCCTTCTGGAACGGTTGGGGGACGTATTGCGCGAATGTCGAATCCCTGCGCCTGTAGGTTCTTTGCCAGAGCGAGCGCTGTGGCATCTTCACCGATGATAATCGGTACAATCTGGCTTTTAACGGCAAAAGCGGGAATCCGTCGAGCCACAAGCGCTTTTAGCGCAGCAAGTCGTTCGCGCCGTTCCGGTTCATCGCGCACCAATTCCAATGCGCGTTTAACCAAAACCGCCTGTAAAGGCATTGGCGCAGTACTATAGATAAAAGGTCGTGCAGTGTTGATGAGATAGTCGATGATATTTTCATTCGCGCAAACAAGCGCACCCGCGACCCCAAGTGCCTTACCGCAAGT
>Ga0182010_10001184_pt1 | contig 13993 bp, 11 predicted proteins | sample 611E1MmetaG_FD_120488 | JGI IMG/M metagenome (GOLD analysis project Ga0182010, IMG submission 120488) | Permafrost microbial communities from Stordalen Mire, Sweden - 611E1M metaG | ecosystem: Environmental > Terrestrial > Soil > Wetlands > Permafrost | place: Sweden: Stordalen | collected...
ATATTAGACTCATATTGACATTATCTATTTTCTTATCCTGTAATCGTCGCTTACTACGAGATTATAAAAAATCTTATTGGAATTTACACGCCCACTACATTTTTTTATCCATATTAATAATGTATCTATTCATATTGTTTGTACCTTCATTCTGGCTTGCCCTAACCATTCCACTTAAGTATTTGCTATACTTCTTACTCGGGATATATACAAACGACAATTATGAACTAATATGCCGAAGTTTTAAAAGAATTTCGATGAAAGAAATCATACTGTTGAGTGATTTAATTTGATGTCTTCCGTTTTTTTCTATGTTCCTTTTTGTAGATCAAAGATGCAGCACACAATTCTCAAATTTAATTCCGTATTACCTAACTGACATCGATAAGCACTTACATACTATATATATGCATATTTACTCTTTGTTTGTATCAGTTATTAGTATATATGCCCAGTATAGGAATATTGCAAAAGATAGGAGAATATTCTTACGGAATATTTTTAATTCATGCATTTTTTCTTAATTTCTTTACTGTATACATATTTCCTTGATTTTCTATTTTTCCGACAAGCTTAAATTTCTACATAATTTTTTCAATCGAATACCCCGCAGCTTGCTGCGGGGATGGAAAACTTCCCCGATAACCATTGTTAACTAATAAATTTATATTTTTTGCTACATTTGTACTGTAAATGGAACTAAGACATGCAAACCATTGTGTATATAAAATAAGATATCACATAGTTTTTTGTGTGAAGTACCGTAAAAATCTTCTTTTAGGGACAGAACTCGTCAACTTTTTGAAAAACGTATGCTTTGAAATTAGTGAAAGATACTGTTTTGAGTTTGATGCAATTTGTAGTGATGGTGATCATGTACATCTTTTTGTTGGATCTGAACTAACATAAATAACTATATTGTTTATCTAGGATAAATTCTATTAAATTAGTATGAGTAATTCGAAGATCTTAAAAGATTACTTAAGGAAGTGCCAAGCAGATGGACTGACGGAAGAGACAATTGCAACTGCTGAATATACACTTATAAAGTTCATAGAATGGTGTGGAAATCGAGAATTAAAGGAGTTTACTACAGACGATGTTTACGATTATCTGGATTTTATAAATGCCTATACATACATCAAAGCTGGTAAGGCCGTTAAATACTCACCTGGTACACAGCAACGAATTAGAACTGTTTTGAAAAAATTCTTGACCTTTATAAATCATGAACTAGGAGCCGTAATAAAATTGCGGACGATAAAAAATGGGAAAATCCCCGAAGATATTTTGACTCGCGAAGAAATTGAAAAATTAATTGATTCATGCCGAAGTAACAGAGATCGGGCTATAATTGCTACTTTCTATGAAAGCGGAGCTAGAAGGGGGGAATTACTAACAGTTCAACTTAAACATGTGACTTTTGACGAGAATGGGGCAATCCTCAATATCCAAAAAGGGAAAACAGGAAGTCGTCGCGTTAGACTTATATTAGCTTCATCCTACCTTAAACAATGGATTGATACGCATCCATTAAAGAATGATCTTGATGCTTACTTATTCTGTTCGACTAATTCTCCTTTTGGAGTTATCACATTTGTAGGACTCGCAGATCAACTACACAAAATAGCAAGTAGAGCAGCTATCCAGCCAAAAAAAGTTTATCCACATGCTTTTAGACATGCCAGAGCAACCCACTTAGCCGAACAATTACCTGAACAACTTTTGAAAGAATATTTAGGTTGGACTAAATCGAGTAATATGGCGAGTGTATATGTGCATATGTCAGGGCGAGATGTGGATAATGCTATACTTAAATTGTATGGAATCGAGACTGCAGAAGCTACAAAAAAATTCACTGTTAATAAATGCCCACGTTGTAAGGAAATAAATCCAGAAAATGCTTTATTTTGTTTTAAATGTGGACTGCCGCTTACTCAGGAAGCTTCAACAACTGTAGAATCTATAAAAACTGATTACGTACAGCTTGCAGATCTGGACGAAATTAGAGAAATGAAAAATACATTAAAAAGGGAGCTTGAAGAAATTTCAAAACTTAAGGAAACGATGCTTAAAGCTGGAAAATGATCCGGCTATGTAGAAATCCTTAATTTGATGCAAATTATTTCTACAACTTTTTTGTTTATGTTGTACACTATGAGTTTAAGTTTAATTTCTTTTACTTGATTACGGAACTTTCTTCTCCCTTGTGATGTAGATCTCAGAGGATTTCATAGAATTTGCATGTGTTTTTCTTACTATCTTTTACATTTACTGAGGGATTATCGAGGGTATAACTATAATTCCTGTATTCATTGGAACATTTAGGGTTTATGAAGTACAGAGACTAATGTTGAGAGTGATTTTCCTTATCTCTATTGGATGTCAGCCAGAGGAAAAATTAAGAATAAATGGAATTAAAACAATATAGGCTCCATATTTTGCTCATGAAGCTTTAAAAAATATAGGACCTAAACAGTTGAACTGAAAAGTCAATAAAATAAATCTCCAAATGTCGTATATGCTATTTAACCACAACGTTTATTGGATTTAATTTTGTACTTCAAGTGCATAAACCCTACTAAATTAGAGGGAGTTAAGCTTATGGATAATAGATCCCCAGATTTGCCAAGTAAATTAACTAATCTCGGAATTTACCTAATGAATAGATATTTTCGTACAGGTAACCTAACAGACATCGAAGAAGCCATAGTAAACTTTAAACAAGCCGTTTCTCTCACTGATCCAAACTCACCTGATTTGGCAAGACATCTTAACAACATTGGCAACGATCTGAGTAACAGATATTCTCAAACAGGCAACCTGAAAGACCTCGAAGAAGCCATAGACAACTATAAACATGCCGTTTCTTTCATTGATTCCAACTCACTTTATTTGCCAGGTGTTCTTGACAATCTCGGCAATAGTCTAAGTGATCTTTATTCCAGTACAGGCAACCTGAAAGACCTAGAAGAAGCCATAGATAACTATAAACAAGCTGTTTACTTCACTGACCCAAACTCGCTTGATTTGCCCAGTCGACTTAACAACCTCAGTAATCGTCTCAGAGACAGGTATTCCCGGCTAGGTGACGTGAAAGACCTAGAAGAAGTTATAGATAACTATCAACATGCTATTTTTCTCACAGATCCAAACTCACTTGATTTACCAATATATCTTAACAACTTTGGCAACAGTTTAAGTTATAGGTATTTCCGAACAGGTGACCTAAAAGATCTCGAAGAATCCATAACCAGCTATCAACATGCAATTTCCCTCACCGATCCAAACTCACCTGATTTACCATGTCGACTTAGCAACCTAGGCAACGGTTTAAGTAATAGATATTTCCGAACAGATGACATGAAAGATCTCGAAGATGCCATTCACAACTATCAAAAAGCTGTTTCCTTAACAGATCTAAACTCATCTGATTTACCAGGTCTACTTAGCAACTTTGGTCTTGGTCTAAATAACAGGTATTCTCATACAGGTTATTTGAAAAACCTAAATAAAGCTATTGCAAACTTTAAAGAGGCCATTTCACTCACCGATTCTAAGTCACCTGGTTTACCAAGTCGACTTAGCAGCCTCGGCGACGGTTTAAGTAATAGGTATTTCCGAACAGGTAACCTGAAAGATCTTGAAGAAGCCATTCACAACTATCAAAAGGCTGTTCTCCTCACCGATCGAAGCTCACCTGCTTTACCAGGTCGACTTAGCAACCTTGGTCTTGGTCTAAATAACAGGTATTCTCATACAGGTTATTTGAAAAACTTAGACGAAGCCATTGCAAACTTTAAAGAGGCCATTTCACTCACTGATTCTAAGTCACCTGGTTTACCAAGTCGACTTAGCAACCTCGGCAATAGTCTAAGATGTAGGCATTTCCTGACAGGTGACCTAAAAGATATTGAAGAAGCTATTCACAATTATCAAAAGGCCGTTTTCCTCACCGACCCAAACTCACCTGATTTACCAGGTCGACTTAGCAACCTCGATATTGGTCTAAATGAGAAATATTCCCATACAGATGACCTGAAAGATCTAAAAGAAAACCATTCATAATTATAAATAGGTTGTTTCTCTAACGGATCCCAACTCACCTCATTTATCAACACATCTTAGCAATTTCCGGCAGTAGTTTAATATTTATATACAGGTGACCTGAAAGACCTCTAAGAAACGATTCACAACTACAAACAAGCCATTTCACTCATTGATCCAAATTAATCTTACTGACCATCTACTTAATAGGTTTGGAGTCAATCTGAGTTATCGCTATCCTCAGGCAGGTGATTTGAAAGTTTTAAAAGAAGCATTCAATTCTTACAACGAAACAAGAAATTATATAGATCTTTCATCCTCACAAATTATGGTTGTACATAAATTGGAGTAAAGGACAACTTTGGGGCATATACATGTAAATCTTGTTATGACAGCGCTCACGTTGAAAAAAGCTTTTTTTCTGGACGAAAGATCGCAATGGGAATAGTAGCCATGATTTCAGCCAAATGTAACAAATCCAGACTTCATAATGAATCAATTGCAAGAGGAGAGGTTTCTGCTCCTCTATTATACCTCAGAATCTAGCTGGAGAGAAAGCTCAAATCGTAAGAAGACTTGGAAATATAGATTAGTTAAAATTAGTAGTTCTGAATTTAGTAAGTTCTTTACAAGAAGATCCTGCTAAGCGAATACTAGGGATTAAGGAAAGGAATGAGCTTATTTAGAGATTAAATGAGTTATGGAGTCATATGGAGATATTAAACAAGGAAGTGGCTAATTTTATCAATCTTAGAGAAGCTAATCGGCTTTCATGGGAAGATATTCATGGCCTTGCAACAAAGGCAGGAAATGACTATGTGATTCATTCAATGTTCATCTTAGATAACGAACTCATACTTTTCTTGCTGGGGAAAATGAGAATATACAGATTTTAGATAAATCTCACTTGATGATGAAATAATCCTAAAAATAGATGATGAGTCAGTTGATGAACCTGTGGTCAATCTATAAAATATCATATAGTCTTTCTTTGAATCGATCTATCCCTATTTGAAAGGAAGAAAAATGTGTAATTTTATCTCCTTATAAATTTGGGCATTCAATTCCCAGAGCGACTTTGGCAAAATATGTAAGCTTTGAATGTATCTTGGATTATTATACCCATGTCGAGGGATCTTATCAAGCATTCTGAAAAAAACCTTTTATTATAATTAGTTCTCTTGTGGTTGGAAAAGACAGAAGATCTGAATCATTACGAAGAAGAAGCAAAAATTTTTGCTGAATTCTTAACGCGAATTCTTTCCTTAGGGAATGTGCAACGAGAGAGATCATCATGAAACTTTGACCAAAAGTAAAGATAGCACATTCTTAACTCGCGCTATTTTAACCCACTTAATCCTCTTAACTCTGGAAAATGGTGCTGGCTGATGGCGCCCTTAAGGCAAGAGAAATTATGGAACTGGGTGCCTTTCCTGAATTTAAAGTTTTTTAATCTATAAATCTGAAGTTACAGCTTCAATAGGTGGAGTTGAAATTATAGGTTTTTCCCAAGCTTTCTTGTGGGCAAGTACAAATAATCTGCTTGTCGGTCTTTCGAAGATAAAACTTGAATCTATAACATTCCTGAGGAGCTGTTTTTATGAATTCTGGTTGAAGGGTGATGATAAAGCAGAAGTACTGAGTAAAGCAATGGATAAATCTGCTGACCATATTAATACAGTTTTAAAATATCTTGTAGTCCTGTGCATTCAGCAGAACAGTGACTGACATTGAAATTCGGCTTTTCTCCGATGAGGCATCGTATATCAGATTTAAGTTACTAATATACATTATGAAGATTGAAACTGAGCGCAGAGAAATGTTATATTTAACGAAAATTAAAATATTAAGTATTTATTGTTGGAACTTAACATATAATTTTATAAATCAAAATCTTCATTGAACTTACATAATCTCCTAAATTCTACAGTTTTAGATACTAGCTTTGGAATGAATATATCCTCTGTCAACTACACGTAATCAAAGCTGGAAAGGATTTATATATAATCTTCACGGGACAATATTTTTATGGAATCCTTATTTTTGTCCCTATATTTTTCGAAGAAATCATCCAGAAAATTATTGTAATCTATTACTGCAGGCGTCAGATTTTTGTCCAGCTCCGTAATCACTCTCTCTAAATATTTGCGCTCTTCAAGCACGAATTTTTTTTCCACGTTGGAAAAAGTATCGTCTAGAATATCTCTCTGAACGAAGTGGTCAAAAATTATCTCAAGACCTATTAATTGATTTATGTTCTTAACAGATATTATTTGTAGTATTTCATGATATATCTCTTCCCAATTTTCTTTCACTAAGATTCTGTTAAATATCTTTTCAGACATTTTTGCTAACATATTTGCCAATTGTTCCACTAGTTTTTTGTTAGGTGTTTCCAGTAACTCGAGACGCAATTCTTTAAACATTTTCTGACCTATTATTTCACATGACATTCTAATAGATATCTCTTTTATCATTGCTGTGTATAGTCGTTCTGGTGATATTTCGTCGTTTTGTATTATCATTGCTTCTTCTACCATTTTCTGAAACGCTTCTTCCGATATTTCAATATCTACAGAAAATTTTAGAGATGTTTGACAAATCTTTGATTTCAGCGAGTCGTTTATGCATTCATTATAAACATCCAGCCAAATATTTGGGTTTGTCAAGATCCTTTTCATGAATTCAGTGTAGAGTTTATTCGTCTGGTTTTTGGCAGATCCTAAGGATCTCCAGATACTGGCATTTCTAGATAACTTACGAATTTCATCAGCTTTGGTATATATTGTTTCAATCTCGCTTTTTAAGCACATATCAAAAAAGGATACCGATATAAGCAACTGAATACGAAATCTATTGGCATTAGGAGTTTTTGAGTTAAAACTGCGTCCCACGATAATTATATTTAAAGATTTTTTATATCTATTTAATCGCATCTCGGGAAAATGAATTCTTATATTTTTTAAATGTTCAATTTTTTTAATATCCCACTTGTTAGCAAGTCCTGACTTGCCCTGACTTTTTACTATACATGAGTATGGACGATATTGCAAATCTTTCAGGTGCTTCTTTAAAGTCCCTAGATTTTTTATCTCATATTCCCGTGCCAAAAATTTTCTTATATCTGGCTCTGAAACAGCTCCATCACTACGAATAATGAATTCAATTATTCCAGCTTTAACCTCATTCCATTTTAAGTGATCTCCCTGATTCCTTTGCATATATCATAGGATAAACTAAATCGTATTAAAAATTAAGTATTGATACATTTTATTGAGTGTATTGATATCATTTTTGAAAATAACTATACCGTATTGTTTTGAAAAAAAACAGTATCTATCCTTAAGTAGAAAAATGATATATTCTGTGATGGTGATCAAAATAAATTTTAATTTTGGAAAAAGGAAAATTCAAAAAGTCGGATATTCTTTTTTAGTTCCTATCCCTGTTTATTGGATCAAAAATTTTAATATAGGTCAGGGAGATTCCTTGAAAATAGAAATGCTAAATGACCATAGCTTAAGAATAACCTCGGTTCTGCAGGCCCGCCAAGACTCTGAAGGAACCGAGGGCGCAACACCAACCAACTAAAAGAAGAGGTGCTGGCATGAATATGATGACATCAAATGATATATCATTTATCACATGGGCAAAACAAACCTGCACTAAACACCCTGAAATTTTAGACCACATGAGGAAAAGCATCGACCCATTAGAAAGAGCAATAGCAGTCAGAATTTTGAAAAACGCAGGAGTGAAAGAGCTTCAAAAAGAGAAGTAGGGTATTAAGGTACCCTGAATCATGCAAAGGAAAGTAAACCAACTAGAAAAGTCTTACTGTAAGTAATATCACTTTACCTTAGATTAATCCTTCTGTACATGATTCTCTCTTCTTTTTGCCATTACGGGAGTTGAAAACATGCCATTCAACCCAATTGAGTTCTCCTGCACAAATTTGTATATCTTATATAGTGTCTGGATGAAAGGAAAACAAATTCAGCTCGATCTAGATTGCTGCAACAAATTTATTATTTACAAAGTTTTCACTAAAGTAAACTGGTTACTGACTTATAAATGGATTCCACATTCTGCGTTTTCAAGGATGAGGTGGTTCTAAATGACTGCCCGAACCTTCATCAAACCCTGTAAAAAACAGCCTTCTGCCTGCAGGATAAAACTCTGCTCTGAATGTTGCGAAGCTCGGGAAAATTCGAATCTCTCTTTAATGGCTTTTAGGAGGGGAGAACATGCCAACTTTTCATCCTGAAAATATTCCCCAGGAAATGAAAGATATTCCTAATTGGGTCCTGTGGAAACTAGAAAAGAGAGATGGGAGGTTAACTAAAGTTCCTTATCAAGTTAATGGCAAAAAAGCTGACGCCACAAAATCTGAGACTTGGACCACTTATGAACTGGCATTCATATCGTATGATTCTTCTATCTATGCAGGATTAGGGTTTGTTTTGACCAAAGAAACAGGACTCGTAGCAATCGACTTGGATCATGTGTTGCATAATTCTATTTCCTCAGTAGAGGGATGCACATCCAAAGAATGGGACAATGGGATTTTATCTGAAATCCAAGACTTCAATTCATATGCAGAATTTTCGCAGTCAGGAGACGGAGTACATATTTTCTGTAAAGGGATTATGCCGAAAGCAGGCCGAAAAAAGTGGAATCACGAAATGTACTGCGACAATCGATTCTTTGCAATTACAGGAGATCATATAGCCGAAACTCCCAAAACTGTGAATGAAGCTCAAGACTGTATAGATATTTATTATCAACTGTGGTTTGAAGGACATGAGACTACTAACAACAGTAATAAGATCACGTCTCCAATAATGGATGATGAAGGCATAGTGAAATTAGCAAGTTCTGCACGAAATGGAGACAAATTTAGAAAATTAGATGCAGGAGATATTACTGATTACCCATCACATTCTGAAGCGGAGTTAGCATACTGTGGAATATTGGCATTCTACACTCAAAACAAAGAGCAAATAGATCGAATTTACAGAAATTCAAAACTTTACAACAAAAAATGGGATAGGTGTGGAAAATATGCTCTTGAAAAAGTGATGAGAGGTTTAACTGAAGTTTATACCGGTAAAAATAGTTTCATTACCAACACAGAAGATATAGAAGAACTTAGAGAAATGACTTTTGAAGAAATTGAATTATTAAAAAAAGGTTTTGCTGCTAGGCATTTAACTATTAACTTACCTGATGATCATTTCATTGTTCAAGTTATTAAATATCTTGATAGAATGACTGATGGATACCAAGAATATAAAATCTTAGGTGCGTTCTACTTACTTTCTTCTTGTACACAAAGAAAACCTGTTGTTGATCTTTCAACTACCGTTAATGGAGTTTTCACTAATTTGTGGACCCAATTTATAGGAATTTCTTCCATTTCGAGAAAATCCACAATCATAGATTTTATTGTTGAACTCTTATCGTATGCAATGCCAGAACAATTGACAGACACAGATCCTTCAATGGAAGCTTATGTTGAAGGACTGTCGCTTAATTCTGTGCAACCTATGGTGTACGACGAAGTAAGTACATTGTTCCAGAAAATGAATCAAAAATACAATTCTGGATACTTTGAATTTGAATGCAAAATTTACGACTGCAAAAGTCATGAAAAAAGGCTAGCATCAGGAGGAAAAAGAGAGCCTAAAACTTACCTGATAAGAGAGCCATTTGTCACTAAACTTTATGGTACGACATTCGTAAAATATAAGCGTAGTATGACGATTCCTGATTTTGACAGTGGATATGGATTTAGATTTCTTTTTGCGGCGCCTACATACGACTTAGAGGAACGTTTACCACGTGTGAGAACACCAGAGGATGTTGAGGAAAGGAGTAAATGTGAGGTCAGAACTAAAAAGTTATATGACTTTTTCTCACGAATGTCACTATTTTCAATGACTATAGATTCAGAAGCCATGGATTATTACAACCAAGTAGGCATTAAAACTACTAAAAAAATTAAATACATGCCTTATCAGGATTTACTGGGTGCTGCTTGGAGCAGATATCAAATCTATATTCTGAAAATAGCAGCTCTAATCGAACTTGGAAAATCCACAGTATCTAAAAATATATGTCTAGATTCGATTCAAATCGCTTCAAGTATGGTGTTAGATTATTTTTTACCAACTCTTTGTGATGTCTACAATCTATTAACAGTAGATCCGAAAAATAACAAAATCGATAAAATAACAGAAGCATTAAAGGAATTCAAAGGAATTGCAAATCATACTGATTTACTTCGAAAAGTCAGATTAGAATCTAAAGAATTTAAAAGTTCAATTGCAACAATGGAAGAAAGTGGACAGATTGAAGTTATTATTGAAAAGAATCCGAAAAATAATAAATTAACTCGTTACTACCACCTAAAAAGCTGTGATGAAATTAAATTTGGAAGCACAGAATTAACTTCTCAAATGATTTCAGAGATCCAAGTTCACGAACTTCCCAAGCTCACAACACATGAAGTTGATAGTGTGAAGTCCGTGAGTTTGACTAATTTTACACAGTTAGATAATATCTATCTAAGTAACAAAATCATACAGTCTAAAAATATGCAAACTTACGAACTTCACAGCACCCTAGATACATACTGTGAGTCTGGGAACTTGGGGATGTTGGGAACGTGTGAGTCTGAGAAACATTCTATAGTTAACTCTGAGCAAATACTGAGCATACAGGATTATATACGAAATAGTTGCCATGGCCAGCAAATTGATATTTTTAAAGTAATTTATGACTTTTGTCAAACTCCTGCTGGGAAAAAAGCCCTTAATGAAATGGGATTGGGGATGATAAAAAAAATTCTTGAAAATTCATTGGAAAATTATGTTCAAAGTTTTGAATCGAACATAGTGTCTGTGGAAGAAGCTGTTAGGATTCTAGAAGAGGAAGGGTTTTGAATGTCTCTTCTTTTCCTTGACATTGAAACCACAGGTTTAAACCCTCTCACTTCAGAACTTGTGACTTTGCAGTTATTGATCCCATCCGGCAAGTCTATATTAATTAAAGATCCTGTGACCTTAGAAGCTCTTAAACCTAAGCTTGAGAAAAGTTTAGTCGTAGGACATAACATAAAATTCGACTCTAAGTTTTTGAAATATCAGTATGGTATCACTCTTTACAGCGTATATGACACCTATTTGGCAGAGATAGCAATCTCAGGTGGTAAGCTTGCACGAAGAAAGGGTGCTTCTCTTGCAGATTTAGTATTTAAATACTGTGGTGTCACTCTTGATAAGTCTGAGCAGTTAGGATTTAAAAAAGGAGGACCACTGACATCAGAACAACAAAAGTACGCTCTCAATGATCTAAAGTATTTGCCTGAGATAATGAAGCAGCAGCAGGCACAAATAGCTTCCCTTAGGCTTGAAAATATAATTGATATTGAAATGAAATGCATCCCTGCAGTGGTCTGGTTAGAACTTTCTGGTTTTCATGTAGACCTCGAGAAGTTTGAAGAGATAAAAGTCTCAGTTCAGGAGCAGTATGAAAAAGCTAAAGCCTTTCTTCAACAAGAACTGATAATTTTTGAAAAACAAAGTCAATTAGATGGGTCGTTCATTTCTAATGAGTTAAATCTCAGCAGTCCTGAACAACTGAAGACAGCTCTTCAAAATAAGGGATATGATATAGATAAAACGGATAAAAAAACAAGAGCAAAATTCGCTCATGATCCTGTATTCAAGAGTTTATCTGATTTCAAGGAAGCAGAGACACTTCTAAAAATGTTCATAAAACCTTTACCTGATTTCATTAATCCTGATATGAAAAGAGTTTATCCGGATTTCTGGCAATATGGTGCGAAGTCTGGAAGGTTTACCTGTGGAAAACCTAACTTACAACAGCAGCCGATCAGGTTTAAAGATTGGAGGATGATTTTTACTGCCGAGCCTGGGAACAAACTAATCACAGCTGATTACTCCCAAATTGAGCTTAGGATTATAGGCCAACTAGCTAGAGATAAAAAATATATTCACGCTTATAATGAAGGCCTTGATCTGCACAGGAATACAGCTGCAGACATGGTTAAAGTGCCTGTGGATCAGGTTACTAAACAGCAAAGAGAGACGGCAAAATTTGTTAATTTTGGTTTGAATTATGGAATGGGTAAAAGGTCTTTAAAAGAAAAATTGAAGCTAGAAACAGGCATTGATTATCCGGAAGATGAGGTGGCAAAGCTTATCGAAGACTTCAAAAACTTATACCCTGATGTAACAAATTATCTTAAAACAATAAGTCAAACAGGTTTCAATAGACTCGAACTTAGGACTGAAGCAGGAAGACTTTTCAAATTTGATAAACCTTTGGCAGAAACAGAAGAGAAATACAACGCTCAGAAAGGTAATATTGAGCGGGAATGCAAGAATCTTCCGGTTCAAGGTCTTTGCGCTGATATGCTAAAAATAGCAATGGGTAACCTTTTCTTAATCCTTGAGCCTAGAGGAGTGAAACTCGTTAATTGTGTCCATGATGAGCTTGTTTTTGAGTGCAAGACAGAAGACGCTGAAGAAATAGCAGCGATTGTAAAAACTGAAATGGAGAAAGCTGGAGCGCTATTTTTGAAAGATCTACCATGTATCGCAGAAGTCAAAGTAGGTGATACTTGGGAGAAATGAATTATTTTCTTTTATTTTTGATTCTTCTTTTCTTAATTTGGTCTTGTAGAGTAGATCACCTACTCTCCTGATCCAAACAAAAGACAAATGCGCAAATGATAAGGACAAGCAAGAAGATAGATTATGTTGTTATTTATTGTTAGTTAGTCTATAGTTGTTATTTTTCTCTTACCTTGTGCTTATATTGCTCGTTTATTATTCTGTTCTATTTCTAAAATTTTCCCAGTTTTAATTGATTCCATCGAAATCTTCTCCATAGTCAACTATTCAAATATCAAAATGTCATCCTTTACCATTACCATTATCAAGTGATGATAAACTATAAATAGTAACAAATCGTATATAGTAGCGTAGTTTCTTGGAAATTTACGGGCTAATAGATTGGGTAATATGAAAGGCGGTAAAACAAGATTTCAACAGCAATTTACAGAGATATGTTCCTGAACGCTCTATCAATTGACAGTATTAAGTCCACCACAACTATTATGAGTTTAGTAGGATGCAGCAGGTCCACTGCTAAAATCATGCTTTATAAGCTTGTAAATGAAGGCAAAGTAAAAAAAATAGAAATTGAAGGCGATAGTTATGGTTGGCAGAAAATTGCAGGTGATTAAATGAGTTTTATTGACAACAGAGAGCAAGAGTTTGATCCGAAAATTTCATTAAAATTAACGCCTGAATTAAAAGAAGATTATCTCCAAGATCTTCCGTTTAAATTGGAAGAATGTACGGTAGAATCTTGGAAAGTCATAAGTGTACCCAGTAAAAACTGTGACTCGTCAAATGAGAAGCCGTGTTTACTATATACTCCGGTACTGCTTGATAAAGAAGGAAATCGTAGATATTTAACGTTCTGCGAAGAAACACTACAAGATCAAACAGCTGCGCTTGATCAACCAGCTAATAATATTTATAAATTGGATTGCACTATAGTCGATGAAGATGGTAATACAGAAGTAAAACCTTTGTTTTTGCAGATTGAAACAGATGATCATGGAGATCAGTTGTAGCCATTTAACTGACAAGTTGTTAAATAATTTGTTATAAATTCTCTCTGTCTTATTATGAAAGAAGGGAATCTTTCGACATCTCCATACTATTTTAATATAATTTCTATAATAATGAAATAAAAATTCATATTCCGATCTAAAAAGCCACGTACATATCTTTATAGTTATTATTAATATAGTTTTAAAGTAATAAATATATGCGAAAAATCTCTCGGGGATGCCCCCGGTTTTTTGGCAGTAAAATTATGGGATTTAGTTTTTGTCCAAAAAACG
>Ga0182010_10001185_pt1 | contig 13989 bp, 6 predicted proteins | sample 611E1MmetaG_FD_120488 | JGI IMG/M metagenome (GOLD analysis project Ga0182010, IMG submission 120488) | Permafrost microbial communities from Stordalen Mire, Sweden - 611E1M metaG | ecosystem: Environmental > Terrestrial > Soil > Wetlands > Permafrost | place: Sweden: Stordalen | collected...
CAGATAAGTCAGTAAGCAAATATGAAATCCTTCTCGGGCAAAACGAACGTCTTGACCAGCTGGGGATAACTATAAATTTTAATGAGTTACAGGCCGACGGGTTTGTAATAAAAACAGACAGCCTCCGGCTTATTATTGCCGGGGGTAATAAAAATGGTACTATCTATGGTGTTTATACTTTTCTTGAAAAGTACCTTGGTTGCCGCATGTACAGCCCGGATGTAAAAATCATCCCCAAACAGGAAAAGATCTCCCTAAGCACAATCAATGATAAGGAGATACCATTAATAAAGTTCAGGGATGCTCATTATAAAGTTGCATGGAATTCTGAATACAGTGAGTGGCATAAGCTCGATCATGATGCTCAGGGGGCACGACCCGCCTGGGGATCATGGGTTCATACATTCAATAAACTCGTTCCTCCTGAAATATATTTTAAAGATCATCCCGAGTACTATGCTCTTCGCAACGGCAAACGAACTCCTACTCAGCTTTGTCTGACAAATCCTGAAGTATTGAAAATAGTCATTCAGTCGCTTCGCAAGGAAATAGCCGGAAACCCGGATGCAAAATACTGGTCAGTCAGCCAGAATGATAACAGGCAATATTGCATGTGTGATAACTGCCAGGCTATAAATAAACAGGAAGGTTCCCCGTCAGGATCTATTCTGACTTTTGTCAACCAGGTTGCGGATCAGTTTCCTGATCATATGATATCAACGCTGGCTTATGAGTATTCACGAAAGGCACCGGCAACAATCCGTCCGCGTAAAAATATCAACATTATGCTCTGCAGTATTGAAATGAGACGTGACCAGCCTTTCGCTACGGCAACTGATTCCATGAGCTTAAGTTTTGTCAGGGACGTGAAGGATTGGGGGAAAATTGCCAGTGATATTATAGTCTGGGACTATGTCATTCAGTTCAATAACCTTATAAGTCCATTTCCGAACTTGATGGTATTACAGCCCAATCTCCGGTTTTTTGTCGAAAACGGTGTTACTGCAATGTTTGAACAGGGAAACCGTGAAGTAGGCGGTGAATTCGCAGAATTGCGTACCTATCTTATTTCCAAGCTTTTGTGGGATCCATATGCCAACGCTGATTCTGTAATAAATGATTTTCTGAACGGGTATTACGGAGCTGCAGCTAAACCTATCAGGCAATATATCGATCTGATGCTTGAGGCATCAGTCAATTCCAAACAGCCGCTTCGGATCTTCGGTTCACCGAGTGATGCATCCGAAAGTTACCTGACCCCTGCTCTTATGGAAAAGTACAAAGAGCTTTACAATGAAGCAGAACTGTCAGTTGCCCATGATCCAGCTATTCTTGAACGTGTAAGAATCGCAAGGTTGCCGCTAAGTTTCGCTATAATGGAACAAGCCAAGAAAAACTTTACAGGCGATAACGGGATTTTTATAAAAAACGGGGATAAGTGGATTGTCCGTCCTGAGATCAGATCCATGATAGATCCTTTTACAGATCTGTGCATTCGTCAGGGTGTCACTAAGATGAGAGAATGGCATACTACACCTGATGCTTACCGGGCTGACATGTACAGGCTTTTTTATCAGGGCAGAAATGAACACCTTGCTTTCAATAAGAAAATAATATTAGTCAGTCCGGATTCAACGATCGTTCCTGCCGGGTCGTGGAAAATGCTGAATGACGGGATTCGCGGTACAAATGACAGGGAAAATAACTGGTTCGAATTTCAGGGGAAGGATCTTGATGTCATAATTGATCTAGGAAAGGTTCAAAAGATTCAGCACATAGAATGCGGTTCTTACCAGTTTGCTGCCTGGCTGGGCATACTTCCCAAAAAGGTAGAGTTTTTTGTGTCAGAAGGAGGTAAAAAATTCGATCTTGTCGGATCTGTTGACAATACTTTACCTATTGACCAGTATGACTTCCTGCAGAAAGACTTTATTTCTGATTTCAAGCCCAGAAATTGCCGCTTCGTAAGGGTTGTTGCACATACAATAGGAAATACTCCCGAATCACATCCAGGTGCGGGTCAGGCAGCTTTGATGGCCATTGATGAGATTGTTGTTGAGTAATTTTATACTCTTACTGCGTTCATCATAATTTAAAGTTATATGGTCTGTCTCTGATTAAGATGATAAGTTTGTTTTGAATGGAAGTCTTGTTTTGCTCTGTTCTAAAAAAAAAATATTACTTTTAGCTGTATAATCAATATTTTCAATAGATAATTTACAGAAATCTTGTTCAATTAATGAACATTAAAAGACATCTGTTAATATTGATCTTATTTCTTCTCAAATCCTGGCCAGCTTACTCTCAACCAGGTAACAATCCATTATTTGAAAAAGTCAGTCCTAAAAAGAGCGGCATAAAATTTAAAAATTCACTCACTGAGAATGAGAAAGATAATATGCTGTCATTTATCAATTTTTATACAGGGGCCGGTGTAGGAATACTTGACGTAAACAACGATGGTCTGCAGGATATTTTTTTTGCAGGCAACCAGGTTTCATCCAGATTGTACCTTAATAAAGGAGGCTTTGTCTTTGAGGATATTACTAAAAAAAGTGGCGTCCAGACTGATAGATGGATAACCGGAGTAAGCGTTGTTGACATCAATCAGGACGGCTTCGATGACATATATCTTTCAGTTTCCGGAGCCGGAAAGAAAGGGAACCTGCTTTTTGTAAACAACGGCAATAATACATTCACTGAAAAAGCAGACGAATTTAACATTAATGTGACTGAGCAAACTACTCAAACCAGTTTTTTTGACTATGATAAAGATGGTGACCTCGATGCTATCCTCATTACAAACCCTACAGATTTTAAGCTGAATTCCACCGAACCGCTTCAAAGGCCAAAGATTAAGGGAGAATCTCGCGGGACAGATATATTATTACGCAATGACGGAAACGGAAAATTCACAGATGTATCAAAAGAGTCAGGTATTTTGATTGAAGGTTACAGTCTCGGCGTAAATACCTCCGACTTTAATCATGATGGCTGGCCAGATATTTATATATCAAATGATTACATAGGCAACGATATTCTTTATATTAATAACAGGGACGGTACGTTTACCGACAAATCAGGTGAGTTTTTCAAGTACACCAGTTTTGCCAGCATGGGGAATGATGCAGGTGATATAAATAATGACGGACTGATTGATCTTATCACTCTGGATATGCTTCCGGAAAGCAGTTACCGTCAGAAATTGATAGTGGGATCAAGGACTTATGATGCTTTTATGTATACACTTGGTTTGGGTTACAAGCCTGAGTATAGCAGGAACATGCTCCAGTTGAACAATGGGAATAATACCTTCAGCGAAATAGGGAGACTGGCTGGAATATCATCAACAGACTGGACATGGGCACCACTTTTGACCGACCTTGACAATGACGGATTTAAAGATCTATTTGTTTCAACAGGGTTCAGAAGAGATATGGGGAACATGGATTTTATTTACAAAACAATGGATTCACCGTTCAAAAGAGGTGGCGATATGGTTCCTGTATCCGACCAGTTGGAGGCTATCAAACGTATCGAAGGAGTTCCTGTTATGAACTATGTCTCCAAAAACAACGGGGATCTCACTTTTACAAAAGTCTCAAAAGAATGGGGATTCGATGAAAAATCTTTTTCCAGCGGGCTGGCAGTAGCTGATCTGGATAACGATGGAGATTATGATATAATTATTAACAGGATAGATGATTACGCCGCCATCTACGAAAACAAGACAAATCTTGGTAAGAACCACTTCCTGAAAATCCGGCTACATGGTCCTGAAAAAAATCGTTCCGGAACTGGGTCAAAAATCACGATTTATTGTAATGGCCATTTGCAGTACATTGAGAACAATCTCTACCGTGGTTATATGTCTTCGGTTGAAAAGAACATCCTGTTCGGAACCGGAAACAGTAAACTTATTGATTCTATAATTGTAATCTGGCCGACCGGATTTCGATCTGTAAGATATAAAGTAAAAGCTGATACGACTATAGATATTCAATATAACAGAGCACTCCCGGATAAGTTGGTTAAAACAACAAATCTGAATACTACAACAAAGTTCAAAGACATAACCTCAAAGCTTGGAATCCGATATTCACATAAAGAGGATTCATACGTGGACTTCTATAAACAGCCTTTATTGCCTCAGCAGCTTTCAAAACTCGGTCCTGCCATTGCAGTCGGTGATATAAATAATGACGGACTGGAAGATTTCTTTATAGGAGGATCAAGGGAATTCCCTGCAACAATATTTTATCAAACTTCCAAAGGCACTTTCCGATCCGAAGAATTCCCCCTTGACATGGAATTTGAAGATATGGGAGCTTTGTTATTTGATTTTGACGGAGATAACGATCTGGACCTGTATGTGGTTTCAGGCGGCACTTTTGCACCAAATAATTCTGATTTGTATCAGGATCGTCTCTATATAAATACTGGTAACGGTAAATTCAGGAAAGCTGAAAATTTAATACCTGTAATGCATTCAAGTGGAGGGACAGTTACTGCTGCAGATTTTGATGGTGATGGGGACATCGACTTGTTTGTGGGTGGCAGAATTTCACCATTGAATTATCCCGCTACGCCAAGAAGCTATTTGTTGGAAAACAGGAATGGACATTTTATTGATGTAACGGATGAAAAGGCTCCGGGTTTATCATCTATTGGCATGGTGACTTCCGCGTTATGGTCTGACTTTAACTATGATGGTTCTCCAGACCTGATCATTGTAGGAGAATGGATGCCTGTCACCGTATTTGAGAATAAAAAAGGTTCTTTCATTAACCGTACCCGGGAGTACGGCCTTGAAAATACCAACGGATGGTGGAATAGCATAAGTGACGGAAATTTCAAATCAGATGAAACAACAGATTATGTGCTGGGCAACCTGGGCTTGAACAACCCTTATCATGCCTCTGATTCTGAACCATTGAAAATTGTATCAAAAGACTACAACAACGATGGAATCACTGAACCGTTATTAATTATGAAATATAATGACGGCTGGTATCCTGTAGCTTCCAGAAGTCAGTTCCTGTCAGTATTCCCCCAGAAGGCAAAAAAGTATGAAACGTTTGAATCATATGCAAAAACAGGAGCAGAAGAATTACTTAAGGATTTAGGGATCAGCGGGGCGGTTGAACTACAGGCAAAGATGTTTGGTAATTCTATTATGGTTAATAAAAAAGATAGTCTGCCTGTTATTAAACCTTTACCAAATACAGGGCAGTTCTCTCCCGTTTTTGGAACAGTGTGCTCTGATATTGACGGTGACAGGAAAAATGAAGTTTTATATGTTGGGAATTTTTATCCGGTCAATGTGAACGATGGACCATACACTGCCTCAACAGGGGGAATTATTTCGTGGGGTGCTGGTAACAAAATGGTTATAAACAGTGGAACTGAAACAGGTTTTTATATCAATACCGATGCCAGAGCTCTAGCAAGTCTGGTCATGGGAAATCAGCAAAAAGTTTTCATCGTAACAAGCAACAATGACAGCCTAAAAGTATTTGCACCTGTTATACAGAAGGGAAAGCATATCAAACTGAAGCCTATGGATGCTTACGCGATAATTGAATGGGATAATGGTCTTAAGCAGAAGCAGGAGTTCTATTACGGAACAGGATACCTTTCCCAATCATCAAGATATCTCTCACTAATTCCTGGTTGGAAAAGAATAAAGTTTGTTTCCTATTCAGGCAAAGAAAGAATAATTACTCCAGCCGATGTAAATAACTTCAAATAGCTTCTTCCTCCCCTCCTCAAAAAAAAGAGCCCTTGAAAAAAATCAAGGGCTCTTTACGATTTGGTCTATTGACCATTAAATTCTATTATTCGTTACCACCATCCCACCAAACTTTAGAAGTCAGCTTATCAGGCTGTGTTGACCCGGCAGCATAGTTTGGATTTCCGGCAGCTTCTACAGACGGAATGGTAAGTTTTCTTGGAATCGTACCACCTGTAGAGTTACCCGGATAATTGGACGGCGTTAAAACAGGAAATCCTGTTCTTCTCCAATCGGCCCATTCATCCTGCCACATCATGAATTTACTCAACCACATCTGTGTACCGATCTGTTGAAGGGCTGTTGCTGAATTATATGGATAAGTTGCAAGATAAGCATTTACCTGTGCATCAGTAACAACAAATGAAGCGTCGTATACGGTATAAAGCTGCATAGCAAGTTTAACTCCGGTTTCATAGTGCGACTGGGCTGTTCCTGTAATCCCTGAACCTATTCCTCTTACGAGCGCCTCAGCCTTAAGAAATTCGCTTTCAGCAGCATTCATGATCTGATAAGACTCATCAAACTGCATCATTTTGAAGTTTACAGATGAAAAGATCTTATATGGAATTGCACTCGGAGGTGAACCTACACCATATTTCTGATTGATCTGAGCGCCGTCTAATCCAACATCTTCACCTAGTTGTTTAAGAGGATCCAGTTGTATCGGATTTATTGAAGCAAGTGTCCATTCAACTATACCTCCAGTGAAGATCATAAGTCTTGGATCGTCATCAGCAGTGCTGGCCACATTCGGACCCTTAAGCTGGTCAATGAGAGTTTTGCTTAAAAGGTGGTCTTGCCATGATCCTCCATCTCCAGGATAGAATGCACGTGATATTCCATTGTAGTCTGCCCATAGACTTGGTCCGGTGGCACACTTAACCCATACGTTATCGTCATTGCTGGCCATTGTTCCGCCTGCAACAGCTTTTGTGACATAGGTAGAGGACATGGTTGCATCTACATTCGATACTCTCATGGCAAGACGCAGCATGAGAGAGTAACCGAACTTTTGCCATTTTGAGATATCCCCGTTGAAGATAAAGTCAGCTGCTTTGAATGCTTTATAATCAGGTTCATTAGCGTCAAAGGCAGCGCATGCCTCATCAAGCTCCTTAAGCATGTCGGCATAAATGTCTTTCTGCTTATCGTACTTTGGCTGGAAAACTGCCGAAAGGCCTTTGTTGGCTTCAAAATAAGGAATACTTCCGTAAAAGTCGGTCAGACGGTGGAAATCAAATACTCTGATAATTCTGGCAGCCTGACGCGTATTGATCAGCCGTCCTGCATAAAATCCGCCGGTAGTAGTCTGCTTGAGGATTTCCGCAGTTCTTTTTAGTGCATCCCTGTAATAGAACTGGAAAGGAGCTTCGCAAGGTTCCACATCCCCATCAAAATACTTTTCACCACTCGATGAACCAGTCATGGCAAAGTGCTGTATTGCAAATGAGGCAAAATTTATGTTGGTTCTCCAGTCAGTATAATTGTCATCACCTGCAGATCCGTTACTTGCCATTCCAAGTTCGGAAGCAGTAAGGAAGTAATTCATGTCGATCTGTTGAACTGCATTGGGATCTAAGTTCATGTTATGCAGATCAGCAGTGTCGCATCCCGCCGCAATAATTGCTATAAACAGCGTAATCTGAATCAGTTTTAATATATGTTTCATTTTATCAAATTTTTTAGGTTAGAATGTCACCCTCAGGTTAAAACCATAACTGCGGGTTCCTGGCATAGTAAATTGATCAATACCCTGCCCTGTACCGCTTGTATAGGATGATTCCGGGTCTATGTTGTCGGTTTTCCTGTAAAGTATGGCAAGGTTTCTTCCAACAAACGAAACTGCAATATTCTTAAGAGGAGTTTTTTCCAGGAGTTTGGCAGGCAGATCGTATTCGAGGGAGATCTGTCTTAGTTTGATAAATGAAGCATCATAAACAAAGTTCTCTGATGCGCGATAAGCCAGGTTACCCCAATAGTCTTGGGTCTCTTGTTCATTAAGGGTCTTAGTGAACGGTATGTAAACAGGTTTTCCGTCAGCGTCTGTTCCATTCTGGATTACACCATCAACAACCAATCCTCCTTCGCGGTTAACCAGGGTTCGTTTGCTCAGTCCATCAGCGGCCAGGTTTACTTCAGATCCTGAATAGATTTTGCCACCTGCCTTGAAGTCGATAAGTGCGTCAAGTTTGAAATGGTTCCAGGAAATTGTGTTGGTCAAACCACCAGTAAATTTTGCAATACCGTTACCAAGATCTTCATAGACATCTGACCTTACCGGAGATCCAGTCTCATCAAATACTTTTTTACCTGAAGCCGGATCTACCTTCTGTTTATAACCTAAGATCTCACCAAAAGGCAATCCCACAACCTGATATATACCAACAGTCCTTGTACGGGGCTCGTCCTCAAAAAGTCGTGTTACTCCTGGGCTCAGTTCAACTACCTTGTTCACATTCTGTGCTACGTTCAATGACACATCCCATGTGATTTTTCCTACTACCGGTGTAACATTGATCAATAACTCAATTCCTTTATTGGTAAGTTGTCCAATGTTTACCGATGTTGAATTGAATCCTGAAGCCTGAGAAATTGTTGCTGAGAGGATATCATCAGTAGTTTTCTGGTCATAGTATGTAAATTCAATTCCGGCTCTACCGCTCAGGAATCTCAGTTCAGTTCCAACTTCAAATTCTCTGGATATTGCAGGTGAGAGGTCAGGATTAGGTATATTATCTCCAAATGAGAATGTACCCATTGGAATATTAAGATGCCCTGCTCCAAGAAGACTATATGTTGGATTAACAGAATAAGCGCCGACATTGGCTGTTGCAACCTGTCCCCATGCTGCCCTTACCTTTCCAAAGCTTAACCAATCAGGCATTGCACTCTTGAAAGCATCTGTGAAAACAAAGCTTCCACCAAGAGATGGGTAGAATTTACTGTTATTTTTAGGATTAAGAACGGAAAACCAGTCATTTCTTCCGGTTCCTGTTAAAAACAAATATCCTCCGTAACTTAATTCAGCGGAGCCATACAGAGAGTTGATTCCTGATTTACTGAAACCATACCCTATGGCTTGATTTGCGGTATTGTTGACCGAGGTAAAGAATGGAACCTGGAAGACATTACCACTTACCTGGATGTTTTCAGCCTGTCGTTGCATCTTATTTCCACCTACGAATGCATTGACATTGAATTTTCCAAATCCTTTTTTAACGCCCAACATCCACTCCTGGTTTATCTCCCTTACAAAGTTTGAAGTATTACTCTTTCCACCAGTACGGTCATAACCAGTACCCTGCGGAGAAAGAGAATTGCTGTTTCTTGTATAATAGTCCATGCCTATCTGCGCCTGAACATAAAGCCAGTCTAAGATATCGTATCTAATATTACCGGATGTGATAAAACGATCCCTGACGTTTCTGTTTGTGATCTGGTATGCAGACCACCAAGGATTCTGAAGCCAGTTATTATTTGATTGCTGGAATTCCTCACCAACCGACTTAAGGTCGGGAGTGGTAACTCCAATGGGAACTGCTCCCGGTTTATTCGGATCACCGTACAAGTCCATAACATTAACTGTATTGGCCAGAGTCCAGATTGCTATCGGGGCGTTACCCGGAGAGTCTCCAAGCAATGACCTGTTATTCATATCCTCATTCGAATAGAGAACCTTGGCATTGAATGTTATCTTGTTACCAAATTTACCATTTGTGGAAAGAGAAGCATTCCTCTTTTTAAAATCAGAGTTTGGTATAATGAAATTTTCTTTCTGATCAGAGAAAGAGAACCTGAATGACTGTTTATCGTTGCCCCCGGTAATAGCCAGACTATTAGTCCAGGTGCTTCCTGTCCGATAAAAACGAGACCAGTTATCGCCTGCATATGAATACGGTCTTACTACACCATCGAACTGGATGACCGGAGATCCGTCAAGCTTCGGGCCCCACATTGAACCGGCGCCCCAGCCATATGCCTCTTGCTGTGTTGTAGGTTTCGAATAAATGTAATCTCCGGTTGGGTCAGCTGGATTGGCTGTGGCTCCACCGGGTCCGTATACATGCTGCAGATTATCCAGCCTGTAAACATTTTCGAAGACATAGTTTGAGTTAAATTCAATTCCAATACCTTTCTTCAACGTACCTTTTTTTGTTGTGATATTGATAACACCAAAACCACCTCTTGATCCGTAAAGTGCGGCAGCTGCTGCTCCTTTCAGAACGGTAACAGATTCAATGTCTTCCGGGTTTATACTGGTAAGACCGTCACCCTGGTCAGTACCTCCCCAAACACCAACCTGACCAAACTGGCTGTTGTCCATCGGAATACCGTCAATAACATACAGAGGCTGGTTGTCTCCACCGATTGATTTGTTACCCCTGATGATAACACGGGATGATCCTGCAGGTCCTGTTGCGGATTTCGTAACGTTAACACCTGCAACACGTCCCTGAATTGATGATCCAAGGTTGTTTTCGCGGGCTGCCGTCAGGCTCATACCGGGAACCTTAGTTACAGATGACTGCAGAGATTTTTGACTTCTCTCAATTCCAAGAGCAGTTACAACAACTTCACCAAGTTGTTGTGATGCTGGTGCCATCAGAACACTAAAGGTTGACTTTTCGCCAACAGGAACTTCCTGGGTATTAAAGCCAATAAATGAGAATGCCAGGGTAGTGTTATTCCCGGGTACAACAATGGAGAAACTACCGTTAATGTCGGTAATTGTCCCGGTTGTCGCTCCCTTAATAAGAACATTTACTCCTGCCATGGGAGAGTTATCCTCGGTACTTTTAACGGTACCGGTTACTTTGCGTTCTTGTGCAAGCGAGGTAGCACAAGTAAATAAAGTTAGAAAAGTTGTAAAAAGCATAAGCTTTCCCTGACTTCTCAAACAAGTTAACAGTTGCTTCATTTTCATAAAAACACAATTAGGGTTAAGTAATTTTCAAAAATGAAATAGATAAAAAGTAGTTATTGATTTGATTTGTTGTGTTGGTATTCTCGGTTAGGTCAAAGCCAAAAATAGAGTTTAATATATTAATATGCAAGCCCCCCTTAACTTTTTTTTAACATTGATTAAGCTTATTTAACATAGCTTTCTAATCTAAATTCTTCTAAATGAAATAAATCACAGAGCAAAAAAGTATTAAAAAAAATGATTAAAGTGATGATGTTATTACCATATATTTGAAATCACATACCGAAAACGATGGAAATAAAGAATTATGCATCTTAAATTCCTTCTCATTTTTACCGTTATTCTGATAATTTTGACTTAAATATTTATGACCGGTTTAGTCTTATAGGTTATTTCTTCATTCTTATAATATACCTTTTCAAGGAACAATCCGCTTGGAGGAGCTGTAAGCTTTGCTGGAACATCTGTTTTCAATCTGAAGAATGAGGCTACTTCAGCTGGAGTTAGTTTTCCTCTTCCTACCTCAACGAGCACGCCGGTCATCCGTCTTATCTGTTTCCAGAGAAAATGTGAACCAACAACATGAAAAACAAGCATATCTCCAAAATCATTTACCTGAGCGTGTAGTATCTCCACTTTGGTAGAGGATGTTTCTGCGTCCTCATCAGTAAAATACCTGTAATCTTTCAGACCCGGAAAATGCTTTGCTGCCTCGTTCATCAGATTAATATCAAGCGAATCCTTTATCCACCATACAAACCTTTTACCGAAAGCAGTGCGTCTTCGGCTTATCTGATAAATATAACTCCTTGCGTTTGCGTCATATCGGGCGTGAAATTTAGGATGGGCCTCTTCTACATTAATAATACAGATATCAGGCGGAAGACGGTCATTAATACCGTATTTTATTTTTAATGGTGCCAGATCCGTTTCTGCTTCAAGGTGCGCAACCTGTCCTATGGCATGTACACCGCCATCAGTACGTCCTGCTCCGAAAATATCAACAGAGTCACTTTTAAACAGTTCCCTGCAAGCATCAAGTATCTCTCCCTGAATAGTTTTTCCGCCTTTCTGCATCTGCCAGCCGGAGTAACGAGTTCCTTCGTATTCTATAGTTAATTTGAATTTGCTCATGTAACATATATTAAAAGGTATAAATGTACAAAGAAAGTCCACTTATCAGAATCAGTACGGTTGAGTAAAGTTGATTATACACATTTCCCCTCCTTTTGAAGGAGGGGAAACTTTTTTATGCGGTTTCTCAGCCATCCCTAAAGCTTAAGCTTACGGCCTTTGGGTTTGAGGCTGAGTACAAAACATGAACTAAATAGACGATTGAATGTCCATCGGTGGCCAAGATTTGCTATTTTTGCAACAGTGGAAAATAACAATTTGAACTTGTTTATATGAAGAATAAATATATGAATCCGTATATAGCAGGAACAATGTTGGGAATTGTTCTGCTTCTGGCAATGTTTCTTGCCGGCCGCGGGCTTGGAGCCAGTGGCGGACTAAAATACTGTGTCGTCTCTATTGTGGGAGCTATGGATCGTCCTCATGCAGACAATTCAGTATATTACAGCAAATATTTTGAAGATGGTAAGAAGCCGTTGAAGAACTGGCTTACTATAGAAATATTTGGCGTGGTTGCAGGTGGCTTCCTGTCAGGAGCTCTTTCTAAACGAATCAGGTTTAAAATTGAAAAATCTCCAAATATCTCAAACACAAGACGATTGATTTTTGCTTTTCTTGGCGGAGTGTTTTTTGTCTATGGCGCACAACTTGCCAGGGGATGCACAAGCGGGGCAGCTCTCTCAGGGATGGCAGTTCTTTCTGTTGCAGGATTTGTTACCATGATCTCAATTTTTGGCTCTGCCTATATGTTTGCATGGTTCTTCAGGAAGAATTGGATATGAAACGGCGCAAAGGCGCAAAGGCGCAAAGGCGTAATGGTTATAGGTTTAACACAGGAAGTATTTTTTGCCGTTGAGCCGTTGTGCCATTGAGCCTTTGAGCCGGACATAAATTATAGGTTGACATAATAAATAAGAAATCATGGGACCAATATCATCATTAATATCAATGCCTGAGTGGCTGGATTTGCTTATCGCTTTGCTTATAGGCATCGGATTCGGCTTTTCACTGGAACAGGCAGGATTCTCTTCCAGCAGGAAACTGGCTGGAATGTTTTACGGGTATGACACTACAGTAATAAAAGTTTTTTTTACAGCAGCAATAGTAGCTCTGATCGGCTCCCAGCTATTGAGCTATCTGGGATTGCTAAATCTTAATCTGGTCTTTGTGAATGAGTTCTATGTCGCTGCCTCTATCGTCGGAGGAATCATAATGGGCGCCGGATTTATTATGGGCGGGTTTTGTCCAGGTACAGGGTTATGTGCACTCTCAATTGGTAAGATCGATGCAATGGTCTTTTTTCTGGGTGGACTTACTGGGGCATTTCTGTTCGCTGAGACATATCCGCTTATACAGAAACTGGCAAACGGATCATACAAGGGTCCGGTTAAAATAAATGAAGTCATGGGTATTTCACCGGGGCTCTTCACTTTTCTGTTAATTGTTGCTGCGGCGGGAATGTTTTGGGTAGCAGAACTTGCAGAGAAGAAATTTGCCCGGCCTGATATAACAAGTGAAATTTAAAAAACAAAATAATGAATACCAGGGAAAAATTTTCAGTTGGACTTTTGTGTATCGGATTGATCCTTGCTTTGTTACCTCTTTCAGGCAGCAGATCTTTTATCATAAAACCTCAGAAATTGCTCTCAGAAGTACTTGATGAAAATATTTGTCTGACAGTGGATCAGGTAGCAAGATTTGTAGTATCTGAAGATAGTTCAGTACAGATTATAGATCTAAGGTCTCCTGAAGAATTCAGGACAGTAAATATTCCCGGATCAATAAATATCCCGTACAGTAAAATATTGGACAATGATCCGGGTGCTCTGCTAAACAATGGAAAAGCCAGAAATATCTTTTACTCCAACGGTGATTTTGAATCAAACTATGCGGTCGCAATTGTTCGGGGGCTGAATCAAAAAAACACATATGTTATGAAAGGCGGACTGAATGAGTGGTTTAACGTCGTAATGAATAGCAAATTTACCGGTGAAAAAATATCAGCAAGGGAAAATGCATTGTATGAAACCAGAACCAGGGCAAAAAAGATGTTTACGGAAATGAACAGCATGCCTGACAGCCTGAAATTGAAATTTATAATGTCAAAACATTTAGCTGCAAAAAAACTTGACGGGGG
>Ga0182010_10001186_pt1 | contig 13983 bp, 11 predicted proteins | sample 611E1MmetaG_FD_120488 | JGI IMG/M metagenome (GOLD analysis project Ga0182010, IMG submission 120488) | Permafrost microbial communities from Stordalen Mire, Sweden - 611E1M metaG | ecosystem: Environmental > Terrestrial > Soil > Wetlands > Permafrost | place: Sweden: Stordalen | collected...
ATTCTGACCTGCGGGCGGGGGCCACGGCGGCTGCGCGGGCCTAGGATCGGTTCATCATGGCTCGTTGGGATCAGGTGTCCTAAGTGCTGGGCTTCGCAACCGTACCTGCCTCCGCATCACACGCTTGGCCGCGCAGACTGCGAATGGCGGGTCTCTCCTTCGCTCTTGCCGCGGTGGTGATCGCCGCCACGGCGGGCACCGCCTTCGCCTGGGATGCCTCGGCATTCAGCACCACGGACGAGCAGCTCCTCTTCTCACTGACCAATCAAGACCGCGCGTCGGCCGGCCTCAACGCCCTCGTGGACGACTCCTACCTCCACAAGGAGGCCGAATGGCGGGCCCAGGACATGGGCGATCGAGACTACTTCTCGCACCTGATCCCGCCCGACAACCAAATGGTCTTCGCCTACATGCAGAACGACGGCTACTGCTTCAAGGTGGCGGGCGAGAACATCGGCCTCAGCACCTTCGGCGACGACGTTGCCACGACCAGCATCGAGACCGCCTTCATGGGTTCCGCGGGCCACAGGGCCAACATCCTGGGCACGTGGGCGAACATGGGTGTGGGCGCGTACAAGGCGGCGGACGGCCGCAAGCTCTATGCCGTGCTGTTCTCGGTTCCGTGCGGCGCGACAGTTCCCGCACCGACTCCAGTCGCGGCCCCGGTCGTGACCCCGGCGCCAGCCGATGGCTCGACCCCGGCGCCGACCGCCGTCCCGGCGCCCGTCCCGACTCCCAAGCCAACCCCGAAGCCAACCCCGAAGCCGACTCCCAAGCCAACCCCGAAGCCGACTCCCAAGCCAACCCCGAAGCCGACAGCGCAACCGGTTGCGACCGTAAGCCCCACCGCGTCGCCTTCGATCCTCGCGACCCCTGCGCCGACCGACACGCCGAGCCCGACGCCGACAAACTCGCCGACGCCTGCGGTAGCGACCCTCACCCCGAGCGCCGGTCCGTCCGCTACGCCGAGCCTGCCCACAGCCGACACGACGACAACTTCCGACGGGGCGGTCAGCCTGCGGGTTCGCGAGAAGCCGGTTTCCCAGAATCCGATCGACTCGCTCTTCCGATCGCTATTCGGCGGCCTGTTCGACTGGTAGTCGGCAGCCGGCTCGACCTCCCTGATTCGTCCCGGCCCGGGTTTCGTGGCCAGCTCGACGGCACGTGGTGAGGCGGTGTCGCCGGCCCGGGCGATTGACTACACTGCCCACGTGTCAACGCAGCCGCCCGTCGCGCCGACCTACGAGGCCCGATCTACCGGGACGGTGCACGGCCGCGGCAACGCCGGCGGCGCGATCCTCGAGGCCCGCAACCTGACCAAGCGCTATCGCCTCGGCAGCCGCGACGTCGATGCGCTGCGCGGGGTCTCCTTGAGAGTGCGTCGCGGCGAGTTCGTGGCGCTGATGGGACCGTCCGGCTCGGGCAAGAGCACCCTGCTGCAGCTGCTCGGAGGCCTAGACCGGCCGACCGGCGGCGACGTCATTCTCGACGGCGAGGTCGTGAGCCATCTGAGCGACACCGACGCCACACGTCTCCGGCGTGAGAAGACGGGCTTCGTCTTCCAGTTCTTCAACCTGATCCCGCTGCTCGACGTTTACGAGAACGTGGCGCTGCCGTTCACGATCGCCGGCGAGGATCCACGGCGCGGCGATGCGGCCGCACGAATCCGCGATGTCCTGGAGATCCTGGATCTCGTGGGCCGCGAGCACAACCGGCCGGACCAGCTCTCTGCCGGCGAGCAGCAGCGAGTGGCCCTGGCCCGCGCTCTCGTGGGCCGGCCGGCGATCCTGCTCGCCGACGAGCCCACCGGCAACCTCGACTACGCGACCGGAGGGGAGATCCTCGACGAGCTGTGGCGTTCCTGCGACCAGCGGGGCCAGACGATCGTGCTCGTCACTCACGATGCTCGCGCCGCCGCCTATGCCGATCGGGTGCTGGTGGTAGGCGACGGCCGCATCCGCGACGAGATCGAACTCGGGCGCCGGACCACCCATGAAGCCGGTCCGCTGATCGCCCGCCTCGCCCAACTGGGTCTCTAGCCGGTGCGGCGCCTCTCGTCGCTGGCCTGGCGGACGCTCGGTGCGCGCAAGGTACGCAGCTTCCTGTCCATGGCCGGCATCGCGCTGGGAGTGGCCGTCCTGTTCGCCTCGCTCTCGGCCGGTGCGACGATGGATGCGGCGGTGGAGAAGGCCGCAGCCGACGAGATGGGCCACACGGATCTGCGCGTCCAGGCTCTCGAGGAGAGCGGTCTCAGCCGGGACACCGTGAACGTGATCGCCGGGGCGGCGGGCGTGTCCGTGGCCGCACCGGCCCTCGAACGAAAGACGTACCTGTCGGCCAGGGCCAACCAGACGCCGTCCGCAAAGCTGCCCCCGCCGGTGACTGTTCTGGGCATCGACCCGGTGAAGGAGCCACAGCTCCACGACATGCCGCTGGCCTCGGGCCGGCTGCTGACCGCCGGCGACGTGAGCTCGGCCCTGATCACCCAGACCCTGGGCGACCAGGAAGGCCTCCGGATCGGGGATTCGATCTCTCTCAACGGCACCGTGGCGGCCGGGCCGCAGGCCTACCAGATAGTTGGGATCGTGATCGGGGACGGGCCGCTCCCCGAGGCCGAGGGCCGGCTCGTCTTCATCCCGCTGGGCTCGGCGCAGACGCTGTTCGGGACGACGGGCGTGACTCGCGTGGATCTTGGCGTGGCCTCGGGCGTTTCCGTCGACGAGCTCATCGGCCAGCTCGACGTCAGCATCAAGACCGAGCCATACCTGCTGTCTCGCACCGAGGACCTGGCTGCTTCGCTGCGGGCCGAGATGGCCGACTTCCGCAGCGCCCTCCTGCTCGTGGCGGCGGTGGTTCTTTTCGCGGGCGCCTTCCTCATCTTCAACACGATGTCGATGACGGTGGCCGAGCGGACGCGCGACGTTGGGCTGCTGCGGGCGGCCGGAACGACGCGCTCGCAGGTCATGGGCCTCGTCCTGCTCCAGGCCCTGGCCCTGGGCCTGATTGGCTCCGCGGCCGGCGTCGTCCTGGGCGTCGCTCTGGCCGCCCTGACGCTGTCGTGGATCGGTTCGTCGGGGCCGATCGCGCTGGCGGCGCCGGCGGTCTCGGCCGACTCGGTCGCGATGGCCCTCCTCGTCGGCGTGGCCCTGACCATCGCAGCATCGCTCGAGCCCGCCTGGCGAGCCGGTCGAATACCACCAGTGGAGGCGCTGCGGCGCGGTCCCTCGGGTACGTCTGCGGGGGCGGCCCGCCTGCGCTGGCTGGTCGTCGTCTTCGGCGTCCTGGCGGTCGCGGCGCTGGCCGTCTGGCCGCAGGCGGACAGCACCGATAGCGCCGGCGCCGGCCCTCTGGCCGCCGGCGCCAGCTCCCCGACGGGTGGGCCGCTGGTCGTTTACGGCCTGCTGCTCGTCGCTGTGCTGCTCCTTCCGCGCCTGCTGGGGCCGCTGCTGCGAATCGCCGGGTTGCCGTTCCGGATCTTCCGCAACGAGGAGCGGCTGGCTCGCAGCTCGCTGTCTCGCGATCGCAGCCGCACCGCTCTCACCGTCGGGGCGCTCGTGGTGGCGCTGGCCATGGTCGTGGCCCTTGGGACGGCGGCCCAGGATGTGCGGAAGATCGGCTCGAGCTGGCTGGCCGAGACGATTCCCGGCAGCGAGCTTCTGACTTCGATTCGACCGGTTTCCACGACGGACCCGATTCGAGACCAGCTCGCCGCGACGCCCGGCGTCAAGTCCCTCTCGCCGATCGGGCTCTTCGGCGTGCCGTACGTCTTCACGTCGCAGAAGGACGGAAAGCCGGAGAAGTCGGTCGTGCGTCAGGAGGCGGCGGCGATCGTCGGCCACGACTACCTCGTCGACGGCCGCCTGGACTTCCTCGCCGGCGATCCGGCGTCGGCGCTGGGAGCGCTCGACTCGGGCGGCGCCGTCATCGTCCCGAAATCGCTGGCCGACCAGGCGGGCATCGGCCTGGGCGACTCGATGCAGTTCGCGACCGGCCCGTCCCTCATGCAACTTCGCGTCGTCGGCATCGTGGCCCACTCGATACCGGCCGAGGCCCAGGAGGCGATCCTGGTGGGCTGGTCGGATGCGCTGACGCAGTTCGGCGTCACCGGGGCCGACTTCTACGCGGTTCGATATGTAGCCGGCCAGGAGTCGACGGCGCGGACGGCGCTCGATTCTGAGGCCGCGTCGTACGCGCTCGAACCGGATGACCTGGATCGGGTCTCAGGGACGGTGGGCGATGCGCTGGATCGCGTGTTCAAGCTGCTCGACGCTCTGGCCCTGATCGCGGTCTTCGTCGCCGGCCTGGGCATGTTCAACACCTTCTCGATGAGCGTTCTCGAGCGTGTCCGCGAGATCGGCGTTCTGCGAGCCACCGGCATGACGAGCCGCCAGGTCTGGGGCATGGTGGTCATCGAGGCCGGCGTCCTGGGCATCATCGGGGCGGTCGTCGGGGCTGTCGTGGGGCTGATTGTGGGCGCCTTGCTGGTCTCGTGGTCGAGCTGGGGCTTCGGGCTCGTCTTCGATCCGCCGTGGCTGTCGATCGGGCTCGCGGTCTGCTTCGGCGTTCTCATCAGCATCACCGCGTCGGTCTACCCGGCCGGTCTGGCGAGCCGTGGGTCGATCGTTCGAGCCCTCCAGCACGAATAGCCGTCCCGATGGTCACCCTGGCACGCTTCGCCGACACGCCTCGTTCGCGCCCCTGGCCTCGTTTGCTACACTCGGCGCGCTCGGACCACGAGAAGTGTCCGATCGTGCCAGCGCCGCAGCCGCGCCGCAGAAGGACCAACGACGCATGCTCGCGACCCACCATATGAACCGCCTCCCGGCCGCCGAGCGCGGCATAACCATCGCCGACTTCCTGATTCCGATCCGGGTCGGTGAGCGCATGAGCGCTCGATTCCGGCATCTGGCTCTGATCTGCGTCGGCGCGGCGTTCATCGCCTTGACCGCCAACGTGACGGTGTGGCTGCCGGACAACCCCGTCCCGATCACCGGGCAGACCCTGTCCGTCCTGCTGGTTGGCGGCGCCCTCGGAGTTCGCCGGGGGGCGCTGTCGGTGGCGCTGTATCTGGCTCTCGGCTTCTTCCTGCCGGTGTATGCGGGTCAGTCCCACGGCCTGAGCACGATCATCAGCCTCGGGTCGAGCGGCGTGGTGCTGGGCGCCCCGGGCGGGTATCTCGTCGGCTTCCTCTTCGCCGCGGCCTTTGTCGGGTGGCTGGCGGAGATGGGCTGGGATCGCCACATTCGCGGTGCCGTTGGGGCTATGGTCCTGGGCGAGGTCCTGATCTATGCCGTCGGCGTGCCCTGGCTGGCCGTCGCCGCGCACTTCTCGCCGCAGACAGCGGTCGAGAAGGGCCTCCTGCCCTTCGTGATCGGGGACGCCATCAAGCTCGCGATCGCGGCCGGAATCTTCCCGTTCGCGTGGTGGCTGGTGGGGCGCCGGGCCGGCGACCGCTAAGCCGCTCGGCGCCTGACGGCCCATGCCTTCGTTGTCGCCTGCGCTCCTCGCTTACGCACCCTCAGGTGCGCGCGCTCCGGTGCTCGGCTCCGCCTCGGCCTGAGCCGCCGGGCGCCGACCGGGTCACTCCCCGGCGGGCCGCGGGGCCGTCAACTGTCTACAGGGTCGCCCATTCGTCCGGGCCGAGATCGCCGACGCCGAAGAGCTTCAGGCACGGCTCCAGGCCTTCGATCGTGACCGGGACGAGGTCGCGCCGCCAGGTTTCGCGGGTGCAGCGCACCTTGATTTCCAATTCCCGCTTGCCTTCGATCGCGAGAACCTCGTTGCCCCAGATGCGGTAGCCGAGCTTCTCCGAGACTCGAGCGGATGCGGCGTTGCCCTCGAAGTAGCCGGACTCGGCGGCGTCCGCTCCGAGGCCGTCGAAGGCCAGGGCGAGAATCGCGGCCCGAGCCTCGGTTCCAAGCCCCTGGCCCTGGAACTCACGTCCCAGCCAGCTCCCCGAGATGACCACGCGCTTGATGGCGAAGTCGCGAGCCATCACTTCCTGGATTCCGATCGGGCAACCGTCCTTCCTGGCCACGAGTCCAAGCGACCAGGCCTCCGGGCTCCAGCGGCCGCGGTTACCCCACCAGTGAAGAAGGAACTGGCGCTCGAAGGCGGGCGACGGAAGCTTGTGCCATGGCACGAGGAAGACCGTTCGATCCCGGTCGACGACCCCCGCGCTGGCCACGCCAACCAGTCTCAGGAGGTCCTCGTCGGTCGGCAGCCGTAGCTCCAGGCGCGGCGTTCGAATGCGCAGGTCGAAGAGCGGCCAGGGATGTCCGGACATGCGCGTAGGTTAACGGAGCGGCCGAGTGGGAGTGGGGGATTTCCAGCCTCGGCCGAACTACCGGCCTCCAGCCGCTCGGCCCGGCTAGGCGGACTTGCGGCGGCGGACCGGGGAGGCTTCGACTTCGCGTTCGACTGCCACCACCGGAGCCGGCGCCCTGGCGGCCCTGCGGGGCCTCGACTTAACCGTGAGGGTCTCGGGGGCGGCGCTCGCGCGCGCGGCCCTGGCTGCGGCGACGCTGGCCTCGAGGGCGGCCACAAGGTCGGTGACGCCCACCGCGGGGGCCGCGGCCGGCTCGGCGATTTCCTCGCCCGCGGCCTTTGCCTCGATGATCGCCAGCAGCGCCTCGCGGTACTCGTCGTGGTACCCGGCAGGGTCGAACTCATTCGTCATGGCGTCGATGAGCTGCCCGGCCATGGCTCGCTCGGCGGGCCTGATCTCCAGGTCCGCCTCGGGCAGCGACAGTTCACCGGGCGAGCGGACCTCGTCCGGCCAGTACAGCGTGGACAGGAGCATCGTCGGACCGAACGGGTCTATGGCGGTCAGCTGCTCGCGGTCCCTCAGCACGATCTTGGCGATGGCCCGCAGGCCCCGCTCGGCCAGAACCTGCTTGAGAAGGAAGAAGGCTTTGCGTGCTACAGGCTCGGGCTCCAGGTAGTACGCCCCCTTGACGAAGCGCGTCGCTTCGCCCCCGGAGTCGGCCGGAACGAACTGCTCGATCTCGATCGAGCGAACGGTCTTCAGCGGCACCGCCGCCATGTCCTCGTCCGTGACGACAACGTACTGGCCCGGCGCAACCTCGTAGCCACGCACGGTGTCGCTCCGTTCGATGTACGCGTCGTCGGTGGGGCAGTAGGTCTTCATCTGGATCCTGCCGTGGCAGGCGGCGTGGAGCATGTTGAAGCTCACGCCCTTCGATTCCGTGGCCAGGTACAGCTTCACCGGAATCGTCACCAGGCCGAACTGGATTGCCCCCTTCCACATCGAACGCGCCATTGGATCGCACCTCGCGGCGCGGGCCGTTCTGGGCGGTCCGCGAAGCCGGAGCATAGCGCGCCATCCAGTTGTGTCCAGGAGAGGGCGCCGGGTGTTCCGAGGGCCGAGGTCGTCCGATCGTTCGCCAACCCGTACTTTCACGTAAACGGCAAGGTTGCGCTAGGATTCGCCCATGACCGATACGCAAGAAGAGCAGGCCCCGGCAGGTCGGCTGATGCGTATTCAGGAAGCCGCCGCCGAAGTCGGCTTGACGCCTCGCTCGGTGCGCTACTACGAGGAACTGGGCCTGCTGCGGCCCGCCGCGCGATCCGAAGGCGACTACCGCCTCTACGACGACACGGACCTGGAGCGGCTGCGCTTCATCAAGGGCCTTCGCGACGACGCCGGCTTCTCCCTGGCCGAGATCGCCCAGCTGATGGAGGACGACGCCGCTCGTGAGCGCGGCCATGCCGCCTTCCACGCCACGACGGACCCGTCCGAACGGTCCCGGATCCTGCGCGACCGACTGGTTCGGTACGACCATCAGATCGGGATGCTGCGGACCAAGATCGGCCGGCTCCAGGCGATGGTCGACGAGACGGAGGCCAAACGCGCCGGGACGGCTGTCAAGATCGACCAGCTGGCGTCGAGCGAACGGTGATGACCCACGTCCGTCGCTTTGACGGGTTGGAGAGCCGGCCAGTCCTCGAGAGCGAGGGTGCGCCATGATGCTGGGCGGACGGGTCCGATTCACGGCAGCCGGCCGTGCCCTGAAGCACCGCAACTTCCGGTTCTTCTTCGTCGGTCAGTTGATCTCCGTCACCGGAACGTGGATGCAGACCCTGGCTCAGGCCTGGCTAATGGTGACTCTGGTTGGGCCGAACCAGGCCATCGTGTACCTCGGCCTGCTCGGTGCGGTGCAGTTCCTGCCGGTCCTGGTGCTGGGCCTGTTCGGCGGGATCGTCGCCGACATCTGGCCCAAGCGGATGACGTTGATCGGAACCCAAACCACGGCAGGCCTGCTCGCGCTCGTCCTGGGCGGGCTCGTCTACTTCCACCTGGTCGCGGTCTGGCACGTGTTTGTGCTCGGATTCCTCCTTGGCCTGGTGAACACGGCGGACATGCCGGCGCGCCAGTCGTTCGTCGTCGAGATGGTCGGCGGTGACGACGTGGCCAACGCCATTGCGCTTAACTCGGCCGTCTTCAATAGTGCGCGCATCATCGGGCCGGCCATTGCCGGGGTCCTGATCGGCCTTCTGGGCACCGCCCTCTGCTTCATCCTCAACGGGCTCAGCTACGGGGCCGTCGTCATCGGCCTGCTGGCCATGCGCGACAGCGAGCTGAGGCCGGCGGCTCGACTGGCAATGCCAAGGACGCTGACGGCGGTCCGCACTAACCTGGGCGAAGGCCTGCGATACGTCTGGAACACGCCGGTTGTGCTGCTGGCCATCGCCGTGATCGGGTTCGTGTCCACCTTCGGTATGAACTTCAACGTCGTTCTGCCGGTCATGGCCGCCAGCGTCCTGAACGTTGGACCCAATGGATTCGGAGTCCTGTACGTGTCGATGGGCGCCGGGGCGCTCGTGGCCGCAGTGTCAGTCGCCATGCTTCAGCGGCCGCGGCTCCGAGTTCTAATTGGCGGCGGCGTGGTGCTCGGCGTGGCCGAATTCGTGCTTGCAGCCACCAACTCATACCCGATCGCGCTGGTAGCCGTCTTCTTCGCCGGCGTTGGTGCCATCGCGACGTCGGTCAGCGCCAACTCGCTGATCCAGATCACCGTCCCTGGGCCGCTCCGGGGCCGGGTCATGAGCGTCTACACGACCGTCTTCTCCGGCTCGACGCCGATCGGTAACGGGCTGACCGGTGGCGTTGGCGGGCTATGGGGCACACCGGCTGCGCTGGTCATGAACGGCGCCATAACCCTCGGGGCGGAGGCCGTTGCGGCAGCAGCCGTGTTGCGCAGCCACGTGCGGATCGGCGGCGGTCCGGCGCGCGGAGCGGAGGAGCCGGTGCCTGCCGGCATGGGCGCGAACGCGAGCCTGCCCTCCATCGATTAGGGGGCAGCCGGCCGCGTCAGGAGCGCTGCGGGTCCACGAGGCCGGGTCCGTCTCCGGGCTCGTCCGCGCTGCCGGCAAGGTCCAGGGCGTAGCCGATCAGGTCGATCCCCGGCACAGGCGAGAAGTCGATGCTGGGCTTCCGCTCGAAGCCGAGCGATTCGTAGAGATGTTTCGCCGCGGGCATCCCGTCGCCGGTGTGGAGCACGAGGCGGCGCCGGCCGTCGGCTCGGGCACGCTCGAGGCAGGCCTGCGTCAGGCCACGACCGATGCCGCGGCCCTGGTACGCGGGATCCACCGCGAGCATTCGTATGCCCGCCTCGCCCTCGCTCAGCTCTTCCGAATAGGGATCGTCGGGTCCGCTCACGTAGGTCACGCCGCCGAGCACCTCTCCGGCGGGTCCCACGGCTACGAGAACGCACGAGGTTCCGGCTCGGTGGGCCACGTCCCGCAGCCGCTCGTCGTATTCCCCCTGGTGCGGCATCACGGCGGGCAGCGAGTGGTATGCGGCGACAGTGAGCTCGCCGAGCCGCACGTACTCCTCGGGTCGGATGGGGCGGATCAGGAAGGAGGACTGGCTCGTGCTCACGCCGGGCAGCGTAACCCCTGGGCCCGGCTCGCAGCTGGCCGAAAAGGCGCGGTTCGGACGGGTCACCCGGCGTCGACAACCATCCCACGGCCTTCTACAATTGCGCCACCGACGCGTTCCCGCAGCGATGATCTCCCGGAGGGGCAAGCCGTGGAGTCGATAGTCCTCAGGGGTCGTAGTTGGCGCAGGTGCAGCGCACTCGTGGCGTTCACTGCGCTGGTAGCGGCAGGTTGCGTTGGGGTGGCTGCGAGCGGCTCACCCGCACCTTTGCCGGCGGCCAGCCCCGCTGCAACGGCACCCGTATCGGCATCCGCATCACCGTCTCCATCGGCTGCAGCCATTGCTTCATCTACCGCGGCGTCCACATCCACCCCGGCCGCGACCGACCGGTCGACCGTGCCACTCGCTCCGTCGGGGACGTGGAAGAGCATCCGCTGGGTGTCAGTGCCGGCGTCACCTCTTCTGGCGACACCGTCCATTGAACCTGACGCTTCGGGAGTCTTCAGTTCCGATCCGGTCTTCGAGATGGCCGGCTGGAGCCGGGGCTTCGTGCGCTTCTGGGTCCAAAACGTGGGGACCCAAACGGGCGACAAGCAAGACACCACGACAACTGCGAGCTACTCAAGCGACGGAGTGCACTGGCAGGCCGGGAACGTGGTGCAGCAGAAGACGAACGGCGTCTATGACATTCGTGGTGTCTTTGAGGGACCGGCCGGGTTGCTGGCCGTCGAAGAGTCCGGTGCCTGCGGGGACACGTGGGTGGAGGGGCTGCTGACCTCTAGTGACGGCGTCACGTGGCAGGCGGTCGACATGGGGAAGGCATTTGGACAGGCCGTGATCTGGAATGTGTCCGGCGGCTCCACAGGGTTCGTCGCCACGGACACGATCGGACAGGCGGTCTGGACTTCGCGCGACGGCCAGAGCTGGGCTCCCGTCAAACTCGATTCGCCGGCCTTCGCGACCTCGCGCATTGACGACGGCACTGCGTTCTCGGCAGGCGACGTGCTCGTCGGGTCGACCGAAGACACGGGCGAACGGAGTTGCGGCGCTACGATCGCTGACCCATCCGCGAAACCCAGCCCAACGCCCCCTCTCAGAGTGCCGGCGGCCTGGTGGTCCTCAGATGGAGCCGATTGGGTCAAGGCCCAACTGCCGGGGGCCAAGGCTGCCTACCCGATCCAGATGTGGGTGTGGCGTCTGGACGACCACACCCTGGTAGCGTTCAGCAACTCCGGCCCAGACTTCGCGGTGGCGACCTGGGTGTCCAACGACGGCCGGACCTGGGAACCGCTGGCTCAGCCCGTCACTCTCAATCCGTTCGGCGGCAGCAATACCCAGGGCGAAGCTGATTTCCAGACCGATGGTCGGCACGGAATCCAGCTTCAGGCGCGGAACGGTACTTTCGACAATCCATATGGCGACGGAATGTCGCTGTCGACCTGGACCGCCGGCGGGCTGGTGACCCTCGCCCAGAGCGGGGATCAACCGCCGTACGACTCCGACACCGAGTGGGCCGTGGGTCCGACCGGTGTGGTGGTCGCTCACGATGGACAGCTCTGGATCGGCCTGCCGTCGTCGAACTGACGGCGGAGGGGCCAAAGCCGAGGCAAGCGGGTTCGCCCGCGAGACGGGCCCGGGCCACTCGGTTTGGGACGCGCACCGACTGCCGCGCGATGATTGGACCGTGGCAAGTCATGGCTGAAGGTCCGCTCCTCGTCTTTGGGCCGCGCTCGCTCACCTACGACTTCGGGCCGCGGCATCCGCTCAGCCCCAGGCGCTTCGGGCCGGGGATCGAGTTGCTGCGGGCGGTCGGGGCCGAGCCGGGGCTGGCGCCCGAGCCCGCGGCCGACGACGAGCTCGAGTGGCTCCACTCGATCGACTACGTCGCCGCGGTGCGCCGTCTCTCGGCCGATCCCGCCGGACCGCCAGATTCGGGAATCGGACCCGGGGACGATCCGGCCTTCGCCGGAATGCACGAGGCGGCGGCCACGGTTGCGGATGGGTCGATCCGGGCTATCGAGGCGATCCTGCGCGGCGACTTCGAGCACGCGTACCACCCCGGCGGTGGACTGCACCACGCGATGAGGTCGCGGGCGAGCGGTTTCTGCATCTACAACGACGTGGCCCTGGCCATCGCCCGGGCGAGGCGCGACGGTCTACGCGTGCTCTACGTCGACCTGGACGTTCATCACGGCGACGGCGTCCAATCGCTCCACTATCGCGATCCGGGCGTCATGACGGTCTCCTTCCACGAGTCGGGCCGGTCGCTCTTCCCCGGGACGGGTTTCGTGGCCGAGCTGGGGGAGGGGAGTGCGGCGGGTACGTCGATCAACGTCCCGTTGGAGCCGCTTTCCGGGCCCGAGCCATGGCTGGCGGCGGTACGAGCGCTTGTTCCGCTCCTGGCTGCGTCGTTCGGGCCGGATATCGTGGTCAGCCAGCACGGCGCCGACGGCCACGTCTGGGATCCGCTAGCACACCTTTCTCTCACGACCACGGCGATGGGAGAGGCGGCCCGACTGGTCGATCGCATGGCCCACCGATACGCCCGTGGACGGTGGTTCGCCACGGGGGGCGGCGGCTACGCCGTGTACCGAGTCGTGCCGCGAGTGTGGGCGCTGACGTGGCTCGCGGGCGCGCATCGGGAGGCGCCCGATAGGCTTCCGTCGGATTGGCGGGTGCGATGGGAGGGCGATGCCCATCGCTGGGACGAGGCTCCGCTGCCCACCAGATTCGAAGACGGACCGGGCCTTCCGGCCGAGCGATCGATCAGCCAGACGGCGGCCGAGAGAGACGGGCGAACGGTCGAGCTTGTCCGGACCGTCGCGGTGCCGGCCCTGCTGAGCGTTGCCGAGGAGCTGGGCTGGTGGCAACCCGACGAGGCCGTGCCCGAGATGACGATGCGCACCGCGCCGGCGGCAGAAGCGCCGCCGGCCCGCAGGGCGACACAGGCCGGCCAGGGGCCACGGACCGATAGAGCGCGGCCGGCCCGCCGGGCGGCGCCCACCCTGGTCGCGCCCCTGACTCCCGCGGCCGTGGAGTCGCTCAGAGTGGCACCGGGAGTGGTCGCCATTGCCGACCCGACCCTCGCCTCCGATCTCCTCCGCGCCGCACTGCGTGCCGGCGCGGCCGCCACGGGCGCCGTCAGCGGGGAGTGGCTCGTCGGCGTCGCGATGTCGGCGCCCACCGCGCCCGACCGCGTGGACCGGCTCGTGGCGCTGGGCGTGGCGCCGGAGTGGCGCCGAGGCGGCCTGGCTGCGGCAATGATAGGGGCTCTGGTCGACGAGCAGGACCGCCGCGGCCGCGCTCTCGTCGCGCTCCACACCGCCGCCGAACGCGACCCGATCGACCCGCTGCCCCGGGCGGTGCGCCGGGAAGTGGCCGAGCGGCTTCTCGCTCGAGCCTTCCATCTGCGCTCACTTCCTCCGGACGTGGCCGCGGCCGATCCGTACGCGCTGCTTGCCGTCCATCTGCCGGACGGAGTAGCGGCGGAAGTGGCGGCAATGGCGGACGGCTGGCTCCCTCGCCGCTGAGGGTCCGAGTAGACAGCGGCGTCTGCACACTCGGCGGGGGAGTGTTCCCGGGCGCCATCGAGCGGCCTCACGCGCCGCAGGCGCTCCAGCTTGCCAACCTCAATGTGGCCGGTTCGGACCCTCGTCGGGCCTCCGTACCTTGTTTCAAACAACCAATACTGACTATAGACGTATTAACAGTCCGAGCGGCCCATTCGTTTGGGACCAACGGCACGACGTCCAAACAGTTACTACCTATACATTCGATTTATCGAAGTCACGGGTCTGGCGTTCGGGAGCATCCGGATCGCAGACCGGCAGCGAAAGGTGCAGGGAACAACGATGGATAGCAAGGACCGCGGAATCTTCCTCCTGAGGGCTGGGCTCGGACTCGGCTTCCTGTTTGCAGGGTTGGACAAGTTCTTCATGTGGGCCAGCGGCACGCCCTTTACCTCGGCCGCCTACCTCAAGTTCGGCACGACGGGTGCCTGGCTCGGCAGCGCCGCGACGGCGGTGGTCAACCCGACGCATGGCTTCTGGGCTGGTCTGGCCGGCAACGCCTCGCTCGTC
>Ga0182010_10001187_pt1 | contig 13981 bp, 10 predicted proteins | sample 611E1MmetaG_FD_120488 | JGI IMG/M metagenome (GOLD analysis project Ga0182010, IMG submission 120488) | Permafrost microbial communities from Stordalen Mire, Sweden - 611E1M metaG | ecosystem: Environmental > Terrestrial > Soil > Wetlands > Permafrost | place: Sweden: Stordalen | collected...
AGACTGCTTCTGACTGCAAGTCACCGGGTATATCCGAGTCAAACTGCGAGTAGGCGAGGTCAGGGTATCGGCTTTGCCTTGGGTCTGGATAAGAGACCGAGTAGCGGTTCTTGCGGCAAAACGAGAGAATACCCAAGTGAGAACTCTGTGCGCAAGTTGATGGTCTGCAAGGACTTGAAGTCGCTCATTGGGGAGCTTGGTTCGTTATCTTCTCGAATCCTCGGGTTTTAACCCTGGGGAGCAGTCAATGTTAAAATAAAAATATTTAAACAGATGGCCAGAGGTCAAGGCCATATGCACCGGACTTTCTCTTCCGGCAATACTATAAGGACTGAACTCGTTGATGTACACTCTACCGGCACAGCAAAGCGATACAAAGAAGGCCATCATAACTCTCTTCTTCGCCACAGTTACGATTGTCTCAAACATCTACATCACTCAGCCCATCCTTCCGCTGCTTAGCAAAGATTTCAATGTAAGCCACGCTACAGCGAGCCTGTCGATCTCTCTTAATATTCTTGCTCTCGCCCTAGCCCTGCTCTTTTACGGTCCGCTATCCGATCGAGTCGGCAGAAAGCCTGTAATGGTGGTTACCGGGTTCCTGCTGGCTGTTCCGACGGCGCTGATCTCGCTCACCCACGGCTTCATGGTCTTCCTTCTGCTACGCATTTTCCAGGGACTATTTGCCGCGGGCATCGCTGCAATAGCCATGGCCTATATAACCGAAGAATTCCCTCCCGCAATCATTGGTCGCGTGATGGGTATCTATATCAGTTCGATGATCACAGCGGGTTTCTTCGGAAGGGTTGCAGGCGGCGTCATGGCCGGTCTCCTCGGTTGGAGAGCAACCTTCATCTTTTTCAGTATGCTGAATATTGCGGGCGCCTGGTCGATGCACAGATACCTGCCTCCGTCCAAGAAATTCACAGGTAACGCAAGTTTTCGCGAATCTTACAGCGGACTGATCGGACACTTCCGGAACCGACGGCTCATTGGCACTTGCATCATAGGCTTTCTGCTTTTCTTCACGTTCACCGGCTGCTTCACTTATATCACGTTTTACCTGAGTGACGCGCCATTCAATCTATCGACAACAGCCCTCGGTCTCATCTTTTTTGTTTATGTAGGGGGCATCGCATCACCGTTTGCCGGGTCTCTATCGACCAGATATGGAAGAAGAACAATTATGGGCGCAGGTCTCGGCATCTCATCCGCAGGCATACTCTTAACCTTGGCAGGATCACTGCCTGTCATCATTGGTGCCATGCTGCTTTTGTGCGCCGGTCTATTTACAACCCAGCCTGCATCGAGCGCCTTCGTCGGCGACAATACCAGCTCGGCAAAAGGTTCTGCCACTTCCCTCTATCTTTTTTGGTACTATATGGGCGGCAGCGCCGGCGCCATACTTCCGGGGCTGTTCTGGCACGCATTCGGATGGCCGGGCGTAGTCGGATCGTGTCTGATCGCACTTGCAGGGGCTTTCATGTCCCTTTTCGTTCTGTGCCGATAGCTATCGACCACAGACGATTGACAACAACAAAGACCAGTAATTAACCTATCATATTGAAACAGATTATTCCCTTCATTAACGGATCGTATAAAACGGCGCCTCAGCAGGTATCTGCTCTTGCGCGTCTGATGCCGCCTGTGGCCTTTTATGCCGGGCTTACCAGGATAGTTTTCAGATGCAGTTCTCAGGCGAAGCATGGGCATTATGGAAATGAGGATTGGGCATCGAGCAGTCATGAAGTGATGCTGGAACTCGAGAAAGTAGGGATAATCTTCGAAATCACAGGAATGGACAATGTCGCCGGCATCGAGGGTGCCTGCGTCTTTATCGGCAATCATATGAGCGCGCTCGAAACCTTCGTCCTGCCCTGCGTCATAGAACCCTTTAAAGACACGACCTTTGTGGTGAAACAAAGTCTTATAGATTATCCGGTTTTCAGATACGTTATGAGGTCGCGAAATCCAATCACTGTCGGCCGAACCAATCCCCGCGAAGATCTGAGGGCAGTGCTGGAAGGCGGCACGGAGATACTGGCATCAGGGCGGTCTATCGTCATCTTTCCGCAAACAACCCGGGCTGCTGCGTTCGACCCGAAAGAATTCAACACGATCGGTATCAAACTCGCCAGAAAAGCGAACGTTCCGGTAGTCCCGATTGCGCTAAAAACCGATGCGTGGGGCAATGGCAAAATGTTTAAGGATTTCGGCGAGATAGATCCGTCTAAAAAAGTTTTTTTTAGTTTCGGCGAACCTATGACAATCAAAAACAGAGGCGTCGAAGAAAACAATGTGATTATTGCATTTATTGAAAAGCACTTGAACGAATGGAATAAGAAACTGTAGGGGCCAGCCCTTATGCCCAAATGACAAAAACAGGGCACCCACAATATCACACGATGATTTGCGTCCGTTTTGTCTAAAACATCACCTGCAGTACCTTATCTATTTTTTGCAATGCCCTTATAATCCCCAATGCTTCACCAGGTTTAAGCTCGTTAATTTGAATTCTAGACATGATTTGGAAGAGGGCATCGAACGCCCCCTTAACATCCAGATCATTATCGATATTTTCGGTAAAAGCCTTTTTAAGCTTAACAGCCTCTTCGCTCTCGACAGGTACCGCGCGTCCAGCATGTTTTCTGACTGCTGTGATAAGCTGCCTGAAGGATCTCAGCTTCCCGGCCACCTCTCCCACACTTTTATCGGAATAGTTCATCTTCGCGCGATAATGACCGTATGTCAGGAAGAAGCGCACCTCTTCCGCTGAATACCCCTGCGACATGAGCGTGTCGACATAAATAATGTTTCCTTTGCTCTTGGACATCTTCTGACCGTTTACAATAAGATGCTGGCAGTGGAGCCAGTATCGGGCCATTGGGAAAGGCCTGATCGATTCGAGAATAGCGAGGGTGTAATCATGATGCCGGTAAAGGTTATCGATGCCGCCGCAGTATATCGAGAGTGTCTTGTCGAAATAGTCGACGATCATGCTGGGGTCCTGGATATTCCATGATGGTCTCCCTCTGCCGATCTTAGTGTCCCAGCAAACTTCGTTCCCTCCTCTATATCCGTGCCACAATATGAAATCACCGAGGTTCCATTGAATGCCGGGATAGGTATCCTGGTGAAATCTTCTTTTTTTCTGCGGCCATCGGGACATGTCGAGACCGAAAAGTTTTCCGAAACCCTTGAACTTCAACGGATCGAAATAGACGTTTCCCTGATACCAGTAAGCGGTTCCACGGTCGATCAGATCCTGGATGATGTCGACGGCACGACTAATGTGCTCGGATGCTCTCGGCAGATGATCGGGCACCTTCATCTTCAATAGCTTCATCTCACCGATAAACTTTTTAATGTTAAGGTCGGTCAGTTTCTTCAGGCTCATGTTTTCCTTCATTGCCTCTCTTAGCGCCTTGTCCTCCACGTCGGTGATATTCATGCCTCGCCTGACGTGGCAGCCGAGATATTCGAGATATCGGACGAGAGTATCCTCGAAAAGAAATGTCCTCATATTTCCGATGTGGGCGCGCTGATAAACGGACGGTCCGCAGGTGAAGATGCTCACCATGTCCGGGTTGACCGGCTTAAATGTTTCGATCTTCTTACCGAAGGTGTTGTAGAGCTTGAGCATTATATCTCCTGATAATCAAACGTCATCTATTTAATTTACCTCATTATTTGTAAAAACTGTAGGGCCACTACAAAAAAATGCTAAGCGTGAGAAATCACGCTATTACACCTTGACCTCTTTCCATTTGCCGCCGTGAAATCTCCGTACCATCAATATCCCCTGGATGAACATCGAGACGATCATCGCAATCCAGACGCCCGTCGCCCCATACCCGAGCACAAGGGCCAGCAGAAACGCCAAGGGAAGCCTTATCAGCCACATTGCAGTGCCGACAATCCACATCGTTCCCTTTGTATCTCCGGCCCCCTGGAGTCCGCCGCCTAGAACGACACTCAACGCCATGAAGGGCTCTGAAAGCATGTTGAACCTCAAGTATCTGACAGTCTCGGCGAGTACAGCCGGATCGCTCGTGAAAACAGCGGCGATCTTCTCCGCAAGAACAAAGATGATGAGTGCCATAATGCTCATGAGGACTACGCCAGTCATTCCTATCTTCCACCCGACCTTTTCAGCCCTGTCCGGATTGCCGGCACCCAGGTTCTGTCCGATCAGGACCGAAGCCGCCATGTTGAGGGCAAAGGCGGGAAGGAAGATTACGCCTTCGATCCTGAAACCGTTCGTTATCGCTGCAAGGGCCGTAATGGATGCATCTCCAAGCCTGCTGAGGATGTTGTACAGAATAATGCTGCCTGCGTTCCATGCGATCTGAAGCAGCGCCGCAGGCCAGCTTATACTCAATGTTTTCTTGATGAGCTCTCCCGACAACGACCACGGTCGCTTGTATATCCCTGCCCAGCTACCGAATCTGAAAAAGAGCAGATTCATCACAGTCCCGACTGCCACAGAAAAAGCTGACGCAACAGCTATGCCTATATAGCCCATCTTCGGAAACGGATAGATGCCGAAGACTAGGACGAAGTTCAATACGATATTTATAATGCTGACGACGGTCATTGTCAGAAGCGGTTTTTTTACTTCACCGCACGCCCTGAACACTGAGTTTGAAATGATAAGGAGATAATTGGCTCCAAGTGAGATTGCGAAAACCTGAAGGAATTTGCCTGCAATATCCCTGATCTCTGAAGGGAATCCAGCAAGGGTGACTATTTCATTATAAAAAATGAGACCGGGGACCGTCAGAGCCAGAGCGATAATCCCGCCGAACATCAGGGATTGGCGGGCAACCTCTACAGCCTTCGAAGGGTCTCCTGCTCCAACAGCCCTGGCAACAAGAGCCAGACTGCCTATGCTGATTGCATTGGCGATGATGATTGTAAGGAAGAATATCTGGCTGATAAATCCGACAGCCGCCTGGACTTCCGGGCTGATGAGGCCCGCAACATAGACATCGACCACCCCGACAAGGAAATTCAAAAGCATGATTATGAGCATGGGCCACGACATATGCCATATATTCGCCCATAAGCTTCCGATAGTAAGGTCAACCGTCCCGTTTTTGAGCTTCAAATTTTCCTCCGCGACATCCATATATAATACACAAGTCGAGGCACATCGATGTGTGTGCCCCGGCCACTTCGCATGCCTTTTGTGTTGACAAAGACCGCCATGCCTTTTTATTATAAATTTGCAAACGATAGGTTACCGTCATGAGCGCCTATGCCGGCAAACAAGGTATAGACGCTATTTTTAGCATCACGAAAGGACCTCATGGACCAGAAAAACGCAGGACTCAATATTTCGATTTTTTTTTGTCAGCAAATAGACCCAAATCAGGACGTCAATAGACGCGCTCTTGAAAGGGAGCTTGGCAACCGAATACGGTTTTTCCCACTGCCGTGCAGCGGCCGCATCGATTCTCTCCACCTTATGCGCGCACTCGAATCCGGGGCCGACAAAGTATATGTCATCACCTGTCCCGAAGGGGCATGCCATTATCGGGAAGGGAATATGCGCGCCAGGAAACGCGTCGCTTATACCCAGGGGTTGATCGAAGAGATAGGTCTTGAAGGCGAGCGGCTGGAGTTGATTATGGCGCCTGCGGGCCTCCCTGTAAACATCGATGAGCTGGCGAGGGATCTCCTTTCCAGGGAGGCCACAACCGGACCATCTCCGGTGCGGGGCAAAACGGCTTGAAGTTAAGAACAGCTTATGATAAAGGAGCAAGAGCATGATTACTGCTGAAAGAAAACCCATATCAGAAATCAAAGAGATGATAGCCCCGTACAAGAAGATACTTGTAGTTGGCTGCGGGTCCTGCGTCGCGGAGTGTGCATCGGGAGGTGAAAAGGAGGTTGGACTGCTCGCTTCCGCTCTCCGGATGGACTCAAAGGCATCGGGAAAGGACGTAGAAATTAAAGAGATGACCCTGGACCGCCAGTGTGTTTATGAATTCATCGACCAGTTGACAGACGTAGTTGACCAGTACGACGTCATTCTCTCTCTAGGGTGCGGCGCCGGAGTACAGGCCGTTGCCGAGGTATTCCCTAAGGTCCATATAGTACCTGCTCTCAATACAACGTTCATTGGACAGACAAAAGAAGCTGGTCTCTGGATAGAGAACTGCCGGGGCTGCGGCGACTGCAAGCTTGGGTTTTTCGCTGCCGTCTGCCCTGTCACCCGTTGCGCAAAAGGGCTGTTCAATGGCCCCTGCGGCGGCTCCAAAACCGACCGCTGCGAGGTCGATCCGGATGTACCGTGCGCTTGGCAGCTCATCGTCTCCAGACTTGAAGATATGGGTCGGCTTGACCTCCTGTGCAAGGTCCATCCCCCTGCGGATTGGTCTAAGCAACAGGGTAAGGGACCGAGGAAAATCTACCGGGAGGATCAGAGATCGTGATGACCGAAAGCCGGCTTAAAAAAGTTTTACAGAGTGGAAATTTTGCCGTTACTGCAGAGTGCGGCCCTCCAAAGGGAGCAGATCCCGAGGTGATAAAGAGCAAGGGAAAGATCCTCAAAGATTATGTGGATAGTGTAAACGTTACCGATAACCAGACCGGCGTCGTCCGCCTTTGCAGTCTGGCTGCCTGTGCCTTGCTCAAGGCGGAAGGGCTTGACCCTGTGCTCCAGATGGTCACACGCGACCGCAACCGTATTGCTCTTCAGTCGGACGTTCTTGGGGCCTCTGCCCTCGGCATTAGGAACATCCTCTGTCTTTCCGGCGATCACCAATCCTTCGGCAACCAGCCTCAGGCAAAGGGAGTCTTTGACATTGACTCCATCCAGTTTGTACAGACCGTACGCACCATGAGAGATGCAGGCGAAGTCATAGGCGGTGACAAGCTGACCGAGCCTCCGCATCTGTTTATCGGAGCCGCGGCAAACCCTTTTGCCGATCCTTTCAAGTATCGGGCTGCACGTCTTGCTACAAAAGTGGATGCCGGCGCGGAGTTCATACAGACCCAGTGCATCTACAATCTCGACCGCTTCAAGCAATGGATGGACTTAGTACGAGACAGCGGCCTAGATAGCAAAGTATACATCCTTGGCGGGATTACCCCTCTTAAATCCGCCCGCATGGCAGAGTACATGGCAAAAAATGTGGCCGGAATGGACGTGCCGGAAGAGATAATTAACAGGATGAAATCGGTTCCTGCAAAAGAACAGCGGCAGGAAGGGGTCAAGATAGCGGTGGAGACCGTCCAGGCGCTTCAGGCTATTAAAGGGGTTCACGGAGTTCATATCATGGCAATCGAATGGGAAGATGTCGTTCAGCAGATAGTTCAAGAGGCGAAACTTTTCCCCAGGCCTCAGGTTTAGAGGTTAAGGATATGCCTGCCAAGTATCATATTCATACTGCCCAAGCAGCGAACCGCTTTCAGTTGATCACCCGTTCAGGAGTTATCGCGTGGGAAGAAGGGTGTCTCAAATGCCCTAGCTGTGTAAAGAAAGCTTGTGTCTATAAGGTATATGAAAAGCGCGGTATTGATTCACGCCAGATGCTCGAATCTCTCGACAGCGTCTGCAAGGACTGTTTCCGATGCGTACAGGGCTGTCCGAAGCAACTGATCCAGAAAGGGTTCAATCCATCCTATAAAGCCCTCGGAGACCATTACTGGACGCCGGAGATTATTTCGGGGCTCTGGTACCAAGCTGAAGCAGGCCGCATACCGGTTTCAGGCGGCGGTTATGGTGGAGCCTTCTCGGGCCCAGGCTTCGACGCCATGTGGACGGATATGTCCGAAATCGTCAGGCCGACAAGGGACGGCATCCATGGCCGGGAATACATAAGCACGACAACTGATATCGGCCGCAAGTTGATGGCCCTGGAATTCGATGAGACAGGGGCGCTTTCGGTGACCCCGCCGCCCGTTGTGGAGATACCGCTGCCGCTTCTTTTGGACATGCTGCCGTGGTCCCCGCCGGGTATGGGGATCAAACTTGCCATTCTCGAAGGGGCAAAGTCATTGGGGACCTTCGCGATTATCCGGCAAAGTGATTTCACTCCGGCGATGAAGGAGTATCTGTCGAACATAGCTCTATACATTGATGGGCAGGTATCTGATATTGAGCCCTCTGTCCTGAGCGCACTTCGTCTGATAGAGTTGCCCTACAGCAAAGAAGTCATCGCTGCACAGAACACTCTGAAAATAACAAACTCCGGACTCGTAACGATCATTCGGATGGACCTTAGTCCCGATTCAGCGGAGGAAGTAGTCCGGCTCACCAAAGAAGGGGCCGAGGCAATACACCTTGTTGCGGACGAATACGGCCTCGAAAAAAGCGACAGGCCTCTCTTCATAAAAGAACGGACTCGTGATATCCATCTTCGCCTCGTGGAGGCGGGTGTCCGCGACCAGATAACCCTCATCTCGGGAGGCGGCATCGCCATGGCCGAGCATGTGGCAAAGCAGATCATATGCGGTTCGGACTTATTGTCTGTCGACATACCGCTCCTTATTGCGATGGAATGCAGAGTATGCCGCCGCTGTAAGGAGGGCATTGCTTGTCCCGTAGAGCTTGAGGGCGTCGACCCCGTATGGGGTGCTAGCCGCATAAGGAATCTAATGGCGGGCTGGCATAACCAGCTTCTCGAGATACTCGGTGCTATGGGTATTCGCGAAGTAAAGAGACTGCGTGGAGAAATGGGTCGCGCCATGTTCTTCGAGGATCTTGAAAAAGACATCTTTGCCACATTGGGCAGAAGGGGTTGATGCAATGGAGACAAAGACGGACACACAAATGCTACCTGAAGTGAAGAAAATACCGAGCCGTTTCCGTAACGCCCTCGGCAAGTATCGTGTAACGATAACGAAAGAATGCAATAACTGCGGGATCTGCTTAAAGCTCTGCCCCTATGGTGTTTATAAAGCCGGTTCCAAAAAACCAAGGGTCGCAGCCGAACATCTTTGCCTTGGGTTCCCTTGCAGTGCAAATGAATTTTACTGCGTGAACAAATGCCCGGAGAAGGCAATCCAATTAAGACTAAATCCTGCATTTGAGATACTGGGAGACCGGCGGTGGTCGCCTGATCTTCTGGCCAGCACATGGCACATGGCAGAGACCGGCGAAATCCCATACCAGGGACTGAACTATAAGACAGGAGATTCAGGCGGCGGGTTCGATAAGCTCCGTTTTATCTTCCCCAGGGAGAAAGGACCGGAAATTCCTGATGAGGAAGTATCCACAGCCATTGAACTTAACCGGTCCGGGGATTCCAGGCCCGGAGTCCGGATTCCCGTTCCGTTCTATCTCGGCGGCATGTCCTTCGGCTCTGTCAGTATTGTCACCATGCTTTCCCGCGTCAAGGCTGCTGCTGCGCTCAATACCTTCTGTTGCACAGGAGAAGGCGGATACCCGGAAGAACTGATCCCCTACGTCGATCATATGATCACGCAGGTGGCAACAGGTCTTTTCGGCGTCAGCGAGGAGTCGCTCAAGAGGGTGAGAATAGTGGAATTCAAATATGCGCAGGGTGCAAAACCAGGCCTGGGCGGACATCTCCTCGGCGATAAGGTGACACCCCGCGTAGCGCGCATGCGCGAGGCAGTGGCGGGAAGCGCCCTCTTCTCACCGTTTCCCTTCCATAGCGTCTACTCGGTGGAGGACCACAAGAAACATGTGGACTGGATAAAGCAGACGAACTCCCGTGCACTCGTATCGGTAAAGGTTTCCACACCTACGGACGTGGACATGGTCGCCGTGGGAAGCTATTATGCCGGCGCGCATATTATCCAGCTCGACGGAAGTTACGGTGGAACAGGCGCAGCCCCCGATATCGCAAAAAAGAATATCGCCATGCCCATAGAATATGCCGTGCCCAAGGTGCATAAATTCCTTTCTGAAGAAGGGATCAGGGACAAGATAACGATTATCGCAAGCGGAGGGATACGTTCTGCCTACGATATGGCAAAGGCAATTGCCCTGGGAGCCAACGGGGTATGTCTCGGCACGGCCGATCTGGTTGCCCTCGAATGCATCCGCTGTCACCATTGTGAGTCAGGCCGCGGTTGTGCCAGGGGCATTGCCACAACAGACGAACAACTTACGAACCTCATGGAGCTCGAGTGGGCAACCCAGCGCATTATCAACATGTATTTGACGTGGAGACGCCAGCTTGTCTCTATCCTCAAGCGTCTTGGGATGAAGAGCGTTACAGAGCTTGTGGGACGCTTCGATGTGATTGGTCACCTCGATTACATTAAGCAGGAAGAGATAGAAGGGGAGCTGGAACTATGAGACAGTTAAGCATAGCAGACGCAATATTAAAGTCACGATACCATTTCCGCGAGGCCGACAAGCTGGTGAAGCGGACCGATATGGAAACTGAGGAAGGCGGCTGCGGCGTTACAGGTTTCGCCTGCAGTATTCCTGTTGGCGGACGTCATATCTTCACGCCCTCAGTCCAGATGCACAATAGGGGAAACGGCAAAGGCGGAGGTCTTGCGGCAGTCGGCCTGGTCCCGGCGAAGCTTGGTGTGGACCAGAACACCCTCGACAATGATTACCTTTTGCAAGTGGCGATCCTCGACGATACGGTCGTGCAGGAGATGGAAACGCGCTTTATCCGTCCCTACTTCCGGGTCGCGCATGAGGCTTTTATCGAAACAGTAGACGATTACCGTGACGTTGAAGGGCTCGAAGTGAAACCGCCTGCAGTAAAGCGTTACTTTGTGCGGGTAAAGCCGGAAGTCCTTGCCCGGTTCCAAAAAGAACGCGGCTTGGGAATGCTGTCTCATGAAAGGGCCGAGGAAGAGTTCCTTTTCCAGAATACATACCAGTTGAATCTTGCCTTCTACAGTTCCCTTGGCGAGAAAAGGGCCTTTGTCCTTTCCCATGGCAAGAACATGATGATCCTTAAGATCGTAGGGTATGCCGAAAAGGTGGCCCAATACTATAAACTCGAAGACTTTGATGCCAATATATGGATTGCACATCAGCGGTACCCCACCAAGGGCCGCGTCTGGCATCCGGGCGGCGCTCATCCCTTTATAGGTCTTAACGAAGCCCTTGTCCATAATGGGGACTTTGCCAATTATTATTCGGTATCAGACTATCTGCGCCAGCGGAACGTATTCCCACTGTTCCTCACCGATACTGAAGTCTCCGTCCTTGTTTTCGATCTCCTGAACAGGGTGTACGGCTATCCCCTTGAATACATAATTGAAGCCCTTGCCCCGACAGGAGAAATGGATTTCGATCACCTGCCGGCGGAAAAACAACTCATATACAGGCAGATTCAGACTGCTCACATTCATGGGTCCCCGGACGGGCCATGGTTCTTCATCATTGCCCGCAATGATGTTCAGCAGAAACAGTTCCAGCTTATCGGAATCACGGATACGGCCATGCTCCGGCCGCAGGTCTTTGCTTTGCAGAAAGGCGAAGTCGAGATAGGCCTGATCTGTTCTGAAAAACAGGCGATCGATGCTACCCTTGAAAGCCTCGCAAAAGAAGACCCTCGCTTCGGTACGGTAGCTGACCATTACTGGAATGCCCGTGGCGGCAGTTACACCGATGGCGGCGCCTTTATTTTCACAGTAAAGGAGGCCGGTTCTGGTAAGATGAATCTCACTTGTGCGGACAAATTCGGACGGATCGTTGATGTCCCGACAAATCAGGCACCTCATGACAGCCGTGCACAACTACAGGCTACGCCTGCTGCCGAAGTTGCCCTCATAAATGACATTCTGAAAGACTTGTCCGGGACGAGCGCGGAAAACATTTTTGCCGGCTTAACCCCGCGCTTTCTTGAATGGGACTATTCACGGCTTTCTGCTTTTCTGGACCACCTGGTTGCCCTTGCAAAGCAGGATGCCTTGATGGAGAAGGCAATCACCCTCCTGTCGCTCCTCCTCGACAGGCGCTATTCTACAGGCAACATGAGACGGCGTTCAGTGCTCCAGATGGTCTCGGGTGCGCTTGATAAAGTCTTCAGGTCTGTTCCGATCATCAGTGATACTAAGAACCCGCTTTCCTGCTGCAGAATAGATTTTGACAGCCGTTCCGCACTTCGCAAACCCAAAAGGGGGGAAAAGGTGCTGGTTGCGGATGCTAGCCTGTTCGAGCCGGAAGGTGATGACTCATTCGCAGTTTTAGTTTCGAAAGCATACAGTCTCGGATGGAAACGGTTCATCTGTTTCGGCCATCGGGGACAGCGGTTCCTGGGCTGCGGGTTTGGTCCGGACACGAAGGGCGTTCATATTGATGCCTTCGGCTCTACAGGAGACTATCTGGGGTCCGGCATGGACGGTCTTGAAATATATGTGCATGGAAATGCCCAGGACCAGCTCGGACAGATAATGAAATCAGGGAAACTCGTCGTGTATGGTGATGTCGGCCAGACGTTTATGTACGGGGCCAAAGGTGGCGAGGTCTATGTTCTCGGAAACGCGGCGGGCCGTCCCCTCATCAATGCCGTCGGAAAACCGAGGGTTGTCATAAACGGGACGGCACTCGACTACCTCGCAGAATCCTTCATGGCGGGCGATCCGTACAAGGGGGGAGGTTTTGTTATCCTGAACGGCCTATCCTTTGATAATGAAGGGAAGATGGTGCCTCTGGAAATACCATATCCGGGGTCAAATATCTTCTCACTCGCTTCAGGCGGAGCAATTTTTGTCCGTGACCCGCATAAGACCATCGTACCGGAACAGTTGAACGGCGGTCAGATTCTTCCATTCAGGAAGCGCGACTGGAAACTGATTCTCCCATACCTGAAAGAAAATGAACGACTATTCGGCATCGGGATTGAAGATCTCCTTGCAGTAGACGGCAAGATATGCAAACCCGAAGAAGTATATCGCACAATCGGGGCGGTAAAACTTTCCGTACTTTCTGGAAGTGCTGCCATGAAGATGAATGAGGAATATGAAGAGTTTGAAGAGGAAGATTAGCGGATTATAGATTTAATCGATAAATTATGGTTGTGACGGCGTCTCGCACCAGAAGCACGGTCGAGACGCTCTTTTTTCAGAAATCGACGATGAGGTAATTGATTATGTGCAGACTGGCAGCGATAACATCCGATAAGCACTTCTCGCCCATGGAAAACATTCTCTCCCTGGAGACGATGAAGGAAGGTAACGATGGGAGCGGTCTCGGCCTTACCATGAAGGATCTAGACGGTGAATTCGGGAAACTGAAAGAATACCCGATACTATCAGGTATGGGTACCAGAAATGGAGGCCGGGTCGTGGACGAGTATATGGACAAGCACGGGTTCGAACTTCTCCACGTCTGGGCGCCAAAGACCAGGAAGATAAAGGGTGTAATTCCCCATGAATACTATTTCGCAAGGGTTTACGACTATCCCGAATACTTCAGGTACCGATCGACGCAGGAGAAAGAAGACCTGCTTCTGCAGACCCGGCTCTCCCTGAGGAAACTCGGAGAGGCCGATGAATCCATATTCATCTTCTCATTCTATCCTGATGTCCTCACCTTAAAGGAAGTCGGCGACCCATTACTGTTAGGCGAATTTTTCGGTCTCGACCGCGATGAAATAAAGGCAAAGATCATATTTGCCCAGGGGAGACAGAATACCAATTATGCAATCTACCTTTATGCCTGCCATCCATTCTTTCTGCAGGGGTATTGCTCGATGACAAACGGCGAGAACACCGCCTTCGTGCCAATAAGGGAATTCCTCCTCAGCAGGGGCTTCCCCGGTTATATGGGCTACAACAGCGACAGCGAGGTCTTTACTCACATTCTTCATTACACGGCCAGACAGTTGAAGCTGCCGCTTCCCTATTACAAAGATGTGATCACTCCCCTAACGAATAATGAAATGGGAAAGAGGTCCGACGCCGAGGCCTTGCAGCTGCTCAAGCAATCGCTGCGTCCGCTCTGCATCGATGGGCCTAACTGCGTAATAGGGTTTACTCCAGACGGAACATGTTTTATGATGCATGATTCCAAAAAGCTGAGACCCGGCAT
>Ga0182010_10001188_pt1 | contig 13975 bp, 16 predicted proteins | sample 611E1MmetaG_FD_120488 | JGI IMG/M metagenome (GOLD analysis project Ga0182010, IMG submission 120488) | Permafrost microbial communities from Stordalen Mire, Sweden - 611E1M metaG | ecosystem: Environmental > Terrestrial > Soil > Wetlands > Permafrost | place: Sweden: Stordalen | collected...
CCTATCAAGTTTCACTTCATCCCTCCTATAAGAATTTCAAAACATATGTTGTTTTTTAAACTATAAAGGATAATGTGGCAGGATCTGGAAGTTAATGCTACTTGCCTGAACCAAAAGGCTTTAACTCCAAACGAAGCAGATGTTAATCGGAGGATAGGCAATTGGTGGCATGAGCACTGAGGTGGCGTCATACTTGATTGAGGGATCGGTCTTTCTGGTGATCTCACGCGACATGTTTGACCCAAAGGTTTTTCATTAGAAGTTTTAATATCGTCTTCTTGGAGGGATCTTATGAAGTTAGCATACATCCTACTCGCCTTAGCTCTCCTGGTGCCCTTGGCGTTCTCAGCACCAGCGAATGATGGCGATATGCATTTTTCAGGAGAAGCAATCGATGTAGCACATCCAAGCTCAGATCATACCCTTGGCGCAACAGTTGCCACATCTGAAAAGGTATTTGTCGGCTCTATAAAATCTAATAAGTATCATTATCCAAGCTGCTCATCTGCAAAGAACATACATCCAGAGAATGAAATTTGGTTTTCCAGTTCAGCAGACGCACGAGCACACGGCTATGTGCCATGTGGAAGATGCCATCCACCATAGGTATTCTGATAAGACAGGGGGATCATAGATGTTAGGACTGCCGTGGTATTTAACCTCAACAAAACGGGTACATGTAGCGACCTATAAAAATGATAAGGACGCCGCAAAGGAAGCAGAGAAAGCCGCTGAACATGGCTGGATTCCTCAGACCATGACAGGCACCGATGGGCACATCAATGTCGGAAGAACTGTTGCAGGAGCTATGCTCACAGGTGGCCTATCCCTGCTCATTGGTGGCAGCCGCTCAAAGGGAAAAGTAACAATTGCCTACCAGAAGGTGGGATAGAGTGGTTTAAGAGAGTTGGATAAGGTAGTATGTACAACTCACAACTGTGGTATTGATGCCAATTAGGAAGGTTAAAATACTTGCATGATGGGCTTTAAAAGGAGGATAAAATGGCTGGAAATAATGAGATGCTCAAAGACATGCTTCCTTATGGTGGTGCTGTAAATATCCATGGAGAAATAACCTGGCGTGTCACTAAGGAAGAGTTCGTTGAGATGAAGAAGAACTTAGAAAGCATCTTTAATGAATGCCATTAAGGTAGCGATCGACTCAGCAATCTTCTTCTTTTGCTTTAAATCCGATCGGGAAGATATCAAGCCCATCAATATGCAGAAGCTCTTAAACCACTTAAGCACTGCACCACATATTACCCCCTATGTACCGATTTCAGTCCTTGGAGAAAGCGTTATCGAATGCCTCCGAGGTGAGAAAGAGAAATCTGACCACGATTTAAGCGAACTCCATAATTTGATTGATTTTTGGGGTGCTCTTGATCTTAGTTTTCTCTACCCTAACGCTCTTGTGGCGGATGCCTGTTACAGGCTGGTTGAGAAGTACAAAACGGGTGAGAGAATAGATTACAGGCTAAGCGATACTGACTTGGTGCATTTGGGGTATGCGCTGGCCTACAATGTAGATTACTTCTTAACTACAGATACAAAGCTGAAGTACTACGTTCCTGAAAAGTCAAAACTGAGAGTTATCGATCACGAAGCGGCCAAAGAGATTTTTTAAGCAATCCGCACTTGGTGATGTCATATAATAGCCGCAATTATAGGAGAACGTGATCCTACCGTTGCAATCCATCCCGAGATGTTATACCAATTGCAAGTGCCGTTCCTTCCACCATAGCTTACACCAAACTACACCACAACTTGCACCATTGATCCACCATTAATCCACCATGATTTTAAATATCGATAGAGCTATATGGTGCATATGCAGCGGATATATGCACAGTTAGAAGATTTGATATATCAGAAAATAGAAGTTTATATCCAAGAGAACAATATCAGTAGAGCCAAATTTTTAGTTGATGCAATTAATGCATATTTACACCTTTTAGAATCTTCGAATGATGTAAACCCCGAAGTTTTACACCAAGAGATAATGCAGCTTCGCACCAAAGAAAATGAATCATGGCAGGAGACAACGAAGCTAAAGTCCACCATAAAAGATGCAACCTCCACCATAGCAGCATTACAGGCCGAAAACTCCAAGCTACAGGAAAATGCCAATCAATCCATCAATGATCTTACATCACTCAAAGAAGAGCTTACCCTTTCAAAAGCCGAAGTTGATAAATGGAAAGAAGCTCTAAGGATCAAAGATGGAGATATAGACTACCTAAGAAGCCATGTAAGCCAGCTCACCCAAAGCATCAGCCAATTTGCCTTAAAGCCGGGTGATGAAGAGATTAAGAAAAAGGGGTGGTGGCAATTCTGGCGGTAATTTGAAATGGATCTCAATTTAATTTATCCTATCGTCCTATCATGGTGGACGTCCAATACAACGCTAATAACCGCGATTATAACGATTCTAGCATCAACTCTAGGTGCGATTATAGGTGCCAATCTAACGAATCGATGGAAAAAAGAAAGCGATTTCTTCAACTCTAAAAGACGTGCATATTATAGATATGTAGAGGTTTTTTCTGACACTAGTAGAATAAAGGAATGGACACCGTCATTAATCTCGGAGAAATTGTTCATCTTGTGGAAGACTGCTTTAGAGGTAGGAGAATTTGGAGGAGAGATAGGCAATCTGGCTTTTGATGTAAATTTAAATGATGTTTTAAATGATGTTGAAAATGAACCTTCATTAGAAGGTGATTTATGTTCACGATTGCGCACTTTTAGTTATTATTGCAATGTTAATAAAAACAGTATTATCCGAATCAAATCTTTTTACGGTTTTATAGAACTTATTGAAGCTGTCTTGAGAATTGATCCATCTAAAGTAAAAATGGATGATCTTCTAAAAGTTGGTCAAGAATATTTTCCGATTTTTAGAAACATACTACTAAACGAAGATAGAATGGTACCGAAGTGGAAGCTTTGGCACAAGAAGAAATTTGATCTATTCAAATCTCCAATGGATGAAGAGATTAAAACTAAGAACTGGTGGATGTTCTGGAAATGAGGTAAGGATAAATGGATATCAATCTAACGGGTCTGATTGTCCCATAGGTTTATGATAAGAGACTTGGTACTACTTCATGGAGGGATAATTACCAGCTTCAACTATGCCCTGCTCTTGGCTGCACTTATTATATTAGGCATAACCCCGATATGCATCGCTGCTGAAGATATCTCATCTCTTGTAAAACAAGTCATGCCAGGAGTGGTTCTAATCCAAACCTACGACTCTAATGGAAATGGATTAGGTCAAGGAAGCGGTTTTGTCATCAGCAAGGATGGAGATGTCGTCACCTGCTATCATGTAATGAGAGGTTATTCCAGTGCCACAGTAACGACGTCAGACGAGAAGAATTTTCAGGTTAGCAATGTTACCGCCCTAAATAAAAGTGATGATCTTGCAAGGATTTCATTATCGGCTGATAACCACAGTTTTTCTAACTTGAGTCTGAATACGACAACACCAGATGTAGGCCAAGAGGTAATAGCAATTGGCGGGCCACTTGGATTAGAGAAAACCGTATCTCAAGGCATAGTTTCGGCCATTAGAAATAATACGATACAGATAACCGCGCCTATTTCTCCTGGGTCAAGTGGCGGGCCTGTATTTAATATGCGAGGAGAGGTTATTGGAATAGTCTCCTCCCAAATGAAGAGTGGGCAAAATTTGAACTTTGCAATTCCAGCAAATTTGATACCAACAATGGAGCCTGCATCAGTTGAGCAAGTCAAAGAATTGCGTTCAACTGGAGAATCTTACTCGTTGTCTGAAGATGAGATTCATGACAATATAATGATAAATGTTGAGAAAATCATAGGGTTTGATTTATTTGTTCAGAACGTGGGATGCAACATATTTGACAATAAAAGCATGCTAGTTAAGATCTATCTAGAAGATAACGTCGATGCTAGAAAGCTGAGGTACAATAATTTAGAGATGCTTCAGTCTGCAATATGCGGATATATTCTAGCTGTAAACTTAGATGCATCTATCGAGGATATGACAGTCCAGATCTGTAATAGCACCGCAATCCAGTGCACTATGCACAGCTACAGATCGCTGGTAAGCGGCACATCTCTAGATGACCTAGAGATTGATGAAAATCGCCCTGGTAGGTATAGCGCAAAAGTGAATCAACTTACATTGAAAATGTTGTCTACCATGAAACCAGTGATAGGAAGCGATCTTGTGAGCGGTAAATCCGTACCGGTTAAAGGATACTGAGAATATTTCAATCTATAGAGGTTTTGCCCAAGTCCTTCCGTGGAAGGTGGGAGAATATTTGTCTAATTCCTTTATTGGTACCTTCTATTTTTTTTATTACTATTTATTTATATCTATCTCAAAATAATCAAATGAATGTCGAACGGGTAATAGCACCTATCCCTAGAATCAGGCAACTATATTTACCACCATCATAAGAAGAAGCAAATGAAAAAGGGTTTGTGGAAGTTCTGGAAAGAGGATTGAAGCAACATTTAAACTAATGTAAACGAATATGATAATACCGTAAACCCTTAAGAAATGGGTCCATAACTTCCATATCGAATATATCCATTAGTCGTTTATATAAACCTGTAAGAATCTCAAAAACCTTTTCTTCTTCAAATTCCGCAGGAGTCATATCCATAACTGTCTCAGGCAGAACAATTTTATCTTCTTTCGCTGGTGCGGAATATCTACCAGCCCATTCTAGATGCTCATTGATGTCATCTAAGTATTTTTCTTCATTATCGTTTAAAGAAATTCCCATGCTTTTTATCAGATCCGGTGTAGTATGGCCATAAATTTCAAATTCCCTAAGAGTTGCTCTACTTACGATCGTATTATCTTCTTTTAGCATTCTAGCAACTTTTATCCCTTTTGCTAGATTCTCTACTGCCATACCCATCAACATCATATATACAGGTAATATATATACGTAGCATTTTAAATTTTCACCAATAGGTTTATAAAATATTGTTTTTCCATAATCAGTCCTCGGGAAATCTTGAGATATAGAAGGCTCAATTCCTGCCTTAAAAGCTGCCTCAAAAGAAGAAGGCTCATTTCCTAATCCTGCCTCCAATGCATCCCTCATATATTTTCTTCTTGCTTCAAATCTTGTTAGATATAACTCACGTAAATCATTTGCAGCACTAAATAAATTACCGGCGGTATATTCCCAACTCCAAGGGTTACTTATAACTTTCCTATAATTCTCTTTGGCATCCATACGTATCACTCTTATCCTTAAGCAGAACTAATATTTAAAATTGTATAAAAAATATCGTTTGGCAACGATCAAAAGAGTATATCTGTCCAGCCAAAGAAACTACTAGACCGTGCGAATGCGTGAAAATTAGTTTACGTAAACCATAAACTAATTTTCTCTTCTTTCCCTATTTCTCTATTATATCATATATTTCTCTATATATTCCTCTTTCCGAAAGTAATCAATGATTGCCAATAGGATAATAGCACCTATCCCTAAGTCATACTAATGACTGTTTCATTTGGCAACGGTCTGAAGAGTATATCTATCCAGCCAAAGAAATAATATTCACATGCCATTATAATAGAAACGAAACCGAAACGGTAGTAGCAGATCAACTAAAGCAAGCATCAAACTATTATTATCCTTCTCGGACTTATAGAATTGAAGAGAATTGCTTTATAAACCACAACCTACAGGTTAAGCGCTACTCTTCTATCCGACCGTTGCCAAAGGTCACGATAGCCGATTATTGGTGCCTCCTTCAGCTCTTCAACCTTTGCGGTTAGCCTTGTGGTCTGACGGCCATCATTTGGCCTATGGCCGCAGTTTAGGGCGGGCCAAAGGGTTTCAGCTCTCTTCATAGCTCGAATAGTCTCCTTACGGCTTACAGGCTTACCACCAGCTCCAGAGAAAAGAATCCTGACCTGTTGGGAGTCCAGGGCAATCTCCCGTCTTTTGGGATCTTCTTGTGCTTTGGTCTTGACGTATTCGACAATTTGCACGGCTCTTGCCATGATTTTTGTAACCACCTGTACCACCTTCCCGCCTTCAGCCGGGCGGCTCTTTAGAGCTTCGCGAACCTTTACTAAAAGTTGTCTGATATAGGCATTGAGCAATTGTAGCTTCTCCATGGGTGATCTTGTGGCCTTGAGGCTATCCGAGGCCCTGGTGACCATCTTGGAGAGCTCCCTACCCCTCAATATGCCGGTGTCTCGGACCATTTCGGCGATTTGGTTATGGGTGAGAACCATCTCCTCTAAAAGGCCCTGGAACTCAGAACGGGGAATTTCAAGAATAGGATCGTCTGGCGGTACATTATCGTTTTGCGTTACTGGTGCAAAACTATTTATCTTAGCTGAAGCTACTTCTATCATAAGGCATTCTTCCTAATCTGATTTAGTGCTGGAAACACTAAATCAAACCCATTTTTTAATTTCTATTGTAGCTTCCTTTATCTTCCTGCTATTAATAGGTATAGAGTCATTTGAAGTAGTCTGAAATTATAGATACCGGTTACAATGGTTTATTTACGTGTTATGACAAAACATTATTGATAAATGAGGGGTTAAGAATGACAAAGCCGCGAGTATTTGTAAGCTCAACGTATTGTGACTTGAAAGATATAAGAAATAACCTAGAGCAATTTTTATCAAGAATGGGTTATGATCCTGTATTATTTGAACGCGGAGGTATTGCATTTGAGCATGATGAACCACTTGACAAATCTGCATATAATGAAATAGGTAACTGTCATATGCAAATTTTGATAATAGGTGGTAGATATGGTAGTCCATCATCTAGTTCAAAAGAATTAGATGATGGAACCGGCAAAAACAAAATGTATGAACGCTATTACTCTATAACAAGAAAAGAATATGAAACAGCAAGAAAAATTGGCATTCCCATCTATGTATTCGTTGAAAAGGGAGTGTACTGGGAGTACCAAACATATAGGATGAACCGCGAGAATGAGTCTATAAATTATATGTATGTAGATAGTATTAATATATTCGAGCTTTTGGATGAAATATTATCCGAAAAAGTTGGTAACTATATCAAAATCTTCGAAAATTTTGAGGATATAGCTTCGTGGTTAACAGGTCAATGGGCCGGTTTATTCGCCGAATATCTGATTTATAAAAATAATGAACAAAAGATAAAAACCATAGAATCACAAATTGAAGATCTAAAAAGTATAACAATGACTTTGAAGAAATATACAGAAGCATTGATGGAAGAGGTTATTCCAGATGAATCTGTGACTATAATTAAAGATCAAAATAAGATTATGAAAAGAAATCTAGCTAAAAATTTTGTTAATGAACCCCTGATTGTTTATTTACTCAATCTTCTAAGAGCATTCTCAGTGGACGTGAAAATAAAAGAAAATGAAGAAATGTTGGATAAATTTAGAGATTCAAGTAATTTGCTAGAGTTTTTTATAAGTCTCGGTGGGTACATCGGATTGTTTAACACTTTCCCTAAAAACCTTCAAGATGATTTTGAGTATGTTAAGAGAAGATATCAAGCCTCGCAAGAGACTTGACCCGATCGGAATAAGTGAAATCAAGCAATCATCAGATTTCCGTTTTTATAAATCATGTCTCATTTTTAGTTCAATTCATTTTACCAATAGAACCACATTTTCATCAATTTATTTTTTTAGAAGTAACTCACGTTATAGTCTAAATATCGATATGCCTAAAATCAGCATCAGCAAAACCAAAAGCTCTTTGAACATACTTTCTATGCTGCAATGCATGGGTGTAAGCGGAGAGTTTGGTCTATTCTCATAGTCTATGGAATAACCCACTTACCACAAGAACAATTTAGCCAAAAGTATAAGTTGGATAAAACAGAAATTCAAAACTTGGAATGTTACTTTTAGAAATCCACATAAATACAATCCTCCAAATTTGGTATCTTAGAATTTCAGCCCATATTTCCATACATCCGCTTCAAGATAATGGCTATATGAATTTTAAGCAAAACAAATAATCTTCTTCTTATATATTAATGTACTAATGCACCATATTAGCGGTGTAAGTTAAACCATTAGATCACCGATAGCGATTATATCCAAACTATTTTAATCTACAATTTGAGATAAAAAAGAAAAAACTTACTGATAGCGATTAGCATTTTCGGTGCTACTGAGCAGCACAAGTTAAACCAATAGATTGCTGATCTAGTCCGCTATATTAGCGGTGCTAGTGAGCAGCATTAGTTAAGCCAATAACTTAGCTATTTCCTCACCTTCATTAGTAAGGTAATAACCTTTTCCATGCCTGATATTAATTAGGCCACGCTTTACTAATCTATCAGTAGCTTTTTTAACGGCCATATATCCAGTCATATACTTATTTAATCCAATTTCTTTTTTTGGGAATTTATCAGGCCTAAGATATGTCCGTGCATTATTTGGATCACTTGGATAAGGTACCCATCCATAAACTTTTATGTATACTTTACTGAAGAATACTCTTCCAATCCAGTTATCAACAATGAAGATCATAAATTCAGGATGCTTATATGCATAACCTATTGTATCATAGTGTACAGTAGGTTGCCATTCTTTATATTTCGCAAATAGTTCTGTATCTTCAGCTTTACCTTTAACTCTAACTGCATTTAGAAATCTTTCTTTTTCATCCCATGATAATTTAAGCATAGTTTTCTGTAAATCACTTAATCCTCGTCCCATAATATCACCGTACTAAGTTAAGCCATTAGCCTATAAAAATCTATCGGCTTAACTTGCGCTCCGCCGTTGGTGCCCTAGTCTATCAGCCCATCCCAACTACTACACATCGGAGCAGTACCCGCCCGCCCGGATGAGTGTAGCGGTGTAGCACTACACCACATTTTGATCTACACCCGATATTGCAACCCTTGATAATTACCCGTCTCACCGGGAAAGATCGAGCCTTGAGGCGGTGGTGAGTCCAAGAACCACCGGGCCATAATTAACCCGGCGCGCCGTTGGGTACTCCCTCATTATAATAAGTATAATAATATAAGGATAGGTTTGGAGCCGGGTAAACCTTCATTAATTCCATTCTTGTATTCTTAGGTACCTAAAGATCTAATATTGATTACATCAAGAACCAATATCAAGAGCCTTGATGTAATCGAGTCGATTACAAACCAAATATCATTTCGTTATCAAGAGGCTTGTAATCAAGTTAGTGAAAAAAGAGCCTTACACTTTTTTTTATTATAGGATTTAGGAATATCGAACCACCCCCTACCCCCTATAAAATAAAAAATAAATATTGCTTATACGTTTATTTCATTGATTATTTGATTACTTGATTACATTATATCTTAAATAGGTTAGTGGATAGTGTTTTAGTATGTAATCAACTTTGTAATTATGTAATCAACTTAAAAAATACCGTTATCCGCAAAGTTCAAAAGTAATCAACTTATTAATTCCAAAATATAAATAATGAAATCAGGATTTAATCCTGACTTTCAAGCCATTTGTTAAATTTTGCTATATCAAAGAAAGTTCTCGGCCAAACTGCATATACCATATCTCCAAATCTAACCGTAGCTTTCATATCTTGTTTATCGTTTTTATCTAGCCAATTGATATTTTTCTTTATATAACTACCAAATCGGTTAATTGATATAGGTGTTAATTTCATCTTACTACAATATTTAACATAATACGGATATAATTCTTTTTTTGCTATATCACTATCTGGCTTTTCACAAAGATATTCATTTAAGAAATGCTCTTCGGGAATAGATCGTTCAGCATATAGTTTAGTAGCTTCAGCTATTGTAAGCTGATTAGTAAAGGCATTTCGTTTAATTAGATCAGGCAATAGTTTTATCACCTTATTAAATAAGCCGGATAATTCTTGTGGTGTTGTTAATGAATCCAAAAAATTTTGATCATATTCCTCTTTAGTATATACATGATCAAATATAGCCATATCTACCCTTTTGGCAAATGCTGCAATATCTTCGCCGATTGGAGGCAATATATTTGTACCAAATACAATTTTGGCGAAGTTGATAAAATCAATCCAAGATTTATATAAATCCCTTACATGAATCCTATCAGTATTGCTTATTAACCGTTTAATCGGCCCGGTATCATTTATAACTTCTTTACTCAATTCACTTGTAACATTTGCGAGTTTTCCATGAAAGTCTATTAATGCGTGTTTATCCCTAGATATATCTAATAAGGTTGTAGATGATATATTATCACTACCGAGGAAACACGCTATAAGGTTTTCAAATACACTTTTCCCGGTATTTGGCGGGCCAAACAATACTAGAAATTTCTGTATTGGATAACCGCGATAAAGCATATAAGCAACAAACTCATAAAGCTTTATAATATCCTTCTCTCTAGCTGCAATATGAAGCATTTTATCAATGTTCTCACAAGTTGCATCAGGATCATATTCAATAGGTATCTGAATTAAGCTAGGATATTTCGGCGTATGTTCATAAAATGTTCCATCGGCCCAATCATACAAGCCATTTCTCATATTAATAAGACGTATTTCTTTATCAAAATCCTCTAATTTCACCCTTGTTAATGCTTGCAATTTATATATTATTTCTCTTTGTGCTTTTATGGTTGAAACACTTTCGCCGTACTGATCAACTTGATTTAAGAACATATTTGATATATATGTTTTTATTTTATCTTCGCCTCCACTTCTATAAACACCACCATCATAAATATACATTTCTTTACCAATCGTCTTTATATGAAGTTCTTCTTCTATTGCTTTGGCGCATTTATCCGTAAGAATACATATTGGCATACCATCGTCATCAGTTTCTAAATATTGATTAGGTCTAAGTGTTATCGTTGGAATACCGCTATTAATTCCTGTAGTGCATCCGGCCATTTAGACCACCACCCTTAAAGTAGTGGTTGTATTCGTGTTATTCTCAACCGTTGCCGTCAATGGCAACCTATTTATATCTTCAATGTCTATCTTATACATACCAATCAACTCATTTTAGGCTTTAATCTGTAGAGGCAGATTAAGCCTTACTTCTCTTTCATCTTGCAGTCATGCTCCTATTTTCAAAGTGCCGGTACACTCCTTAACTCAGTTTTGAGCCGTTGTTTTTGCTCCGCTAGTCTAGCGGATTGTTGGCGGTATATTTCACGCCAATCAACCGGGCCGGGTTTACGTCTAGTTGCCATTTTATACCATCTCAATTTCTGGATCTTTTATACTTAGCAGAAAATGAACCTAGAAAAGCCTTCCAGTACACCGTATTAGGAAGTTTTACCCTAAATCCCCTCTGCTATCACTATTCTCTTTTTTTCCATATCTTTGCAGATAGGGAGGGATGGGTAATGACCCCATCCCGAGAATGTCTGCTATGTAGGTATTCCCCCTATATAAGCATTATCATTTTGGAAATATACAATTATGCAATTATTGTTTTTGTACTCATTTCTTTCAGACCTATCATATTTTGAAAACCTATATTATTTTGAAAACCTTCATTTGTTTGAATCTTGTATTATTTCAAAAACCTGTCATATTTTGAAAACCATTACTTTTTTAATGGACATTCACTTTTTACCAGACTTTTACTTTTTACAAGCCTGTAATATTTTTGGCCGAAAAAAGGGCGCTTTTTTCTCTTTGTTTTGCTCCTCCAACGGCAATAATTATCAGCATTCCTTTATTTGGTGCTTTAATTTCATTCAAAATTATCCTAAAATTAGAAATTATGCATTACTATAATCTTACTTTATTTGGAGCCTCAAATATTCCGCTGAAAATTTCAAAACTGTTAGCATACAATAAGTATTTATGGAAAGACTTTCCAATAATAGACTGTGGAAGAACAACCAAAACGACCAAGAGGAAGGCCACGGAAATATCCTGAAAGCAGTGTATCAGATGCTAAGTACAAATACAATTTAATAACCAATAGAGGTGCACAAGATAAAATTAATTCTTGTATTGCACTATTTAACATCTGCGAAAATTGCACCATCGAAACCCAACGATATTTTCTAGGCGGTATTACCAAAGCTGAAATGCTCGCCGGTGCTAGAAAAAAATGCAAAGCTAAACACTATGTGATGCAAGAAATTGGACGGCACCCTGACGAAGAAATGGTTGGTATAGCTGAAGCAATTGCAAACAATAGAACTTATGATACTTGGACTCAACATGAAATAGTTGATCTTCTCAAAGCTATAAGACTAGGGCGCAAACCATGCTAATACGTGAAAAAGAGACACAAAGGCCCATTATCTATGATGTAACCTTACACCATAACTTACAAGGAATGCGTTTTAGCCGAGTGAAGGGCAATACTGCCCCTCGCCAACCGGCTAACGATGCACGTTCTCAGTAGGGATAGATCTGTGGCTCGCTGTTACCAGTTATTACCGTTTTTGAGTCTATAACAGGTCTCAAATTCCAGTAAATCCCTCCGCCGTATATCGAAGCAGAACCAACACTAGAGATTGCGCTTGCAATGTTTCCAGAAATTACGCAGCCTTTAATCTCTGTAGATCCTAACCAATTCGCGCTCAAAATCCCTCCGCCCAAGGCCGACGCATAAGCACCTTCTGCATATGCCTCATTTCCAGAGATTGTGCTGTCTGAAAAGGTATCTCTACTATCACTCGAGATCCCCCCGCCCATGGCTTGAGCAACGTATTTTCCATAATCCGCCCAAGCCTTATTTCCAGAGACTATGCTGTCTGTAATAGTCAACTCTGTTCCAAAACTCATAATCCCTCCGCCATTGGCTTGTTCACTAACATTTCCATCGCTTACCATGGCAGTGTTTCCAGATATCGAGCTACCTGAAATTATAGCGGTTCCGCCATTGTAAATACCTCCACCAGTGGCAACTAACCATTCACCATCATTTGCAGATGCAATGTTTCCAAGTATCGAACTGCCTGAAATTATAACGGTATCGTCGCTGTAAATACCTCCGCCATTCGCAACCATGCTGCCTGTTACCATACCGCCACTACAAGAAGCATAATTCGCAGAGATTATGCTGTCTTTTATCTCACTTGTTCCGCCATTGTAAATACCTCCACCAGTGGCATAGAGATATTTACCATCATTTGCAGATGCAGTGTTTCCAAGTATCGAGCTGCCTATAATTGTAGCTGTACCCTTATTGTAAATACCTCCGCCATAGGCAGAGATCCATTCACCACCATTTGCAGATGCTGTGTTTCCAGAAATCTCGCTGTCTGTAATTGTAGTCGTGCCTGTATTCATGATCCCTCCGCCTTTGGCATCGACGAGACTACCACTAGTGATTGCATCATTCTTTAGAATTAAGCAGTTTGTAATTGTAGCTGTGCCCGTGTTGTAAATACCGCCACCATCGGCAGAGATCCATTCAGCCCCTTTTGCAGATGCAGTATTTCCGATAATCTCGCCGTCTTTCACGGTTAGCGTGCCTGCGTTGTTTATCCCTCCGCCGAATTGCGCCTCACCATTCTGAATGGTCATATCCGCAAGCGTCGCGGTCACGCCTGATGGAATGGTAAACACTGATCCCTTCTGCTGACCATCCACAATCGTTCTGCTTTCACCGGCTCCAATAATATCTAATGATTTCGAAATCTCAACAATTTCGTTATAGGTTTTCGGCAATAGGGAAACCGTTGCCCCAGGCGGGGCAGCATTTATCGCAGCTCGTATTGAGCCGGTCGCAGTTATATCAGTACCATCCGGCGTGGAAATGCCCCGCACGCTATCAGATCCTTCAATTATCGAGGTGCAACCGCCTGAAAGGCTAACAGAAGCAGAAGCACCTATTGAAATTAGGGCCACGATCCCTGCCAAAAAGATGACTACCCATCTCCTATCAAGTTTCACTTCATCCCTCCTATAAGAATTTCAAAACATATGTTGTTTTTTAAACTATAAAGGATAATGTGGCAGGATCTGGAAGTTAATGCTACTTGCCTGAACCAAAAGGCTTTA
>Ga0182010_10001190_pt1 | contig 13962 bp, 10 predicted proteins | sample 611E1MmetaG_FD_120488 | JGI IMG/M metagenome (GOLD analysis project Ga0182010, IMG submission 120488) | Permafrost microbial communities from Stordalen Mire, Sweden - 611E1M metaG | ecosystem: Environmental > Terrestrial > Soil > Wetlands > Permafrost | place: Sweden: Stordalen | collected...
CCGCCGCCGTGAGAGTCTGCGGGGTCCGGCCGCTGCTAACATGGCGGCCAGGGCGATGGGCGGAGCACCCCGATCGAGAAGAGGCGTGCAATGGCCAACGACGAGCTGACCGGCAACGACTCAACTGTGCCGAGGAACCATCCGCCGGCGCCGCCGGTTGGAAAAGGAACCCAGCGGACGGAAGCCGGGGCGAGTTCGATGCCGCCTGTGCAGGACCTGCCGCCGGCGCAGGACCTGCCGCCGACCCCGGACGTGCCGCCGCAGCCGGGGTTCGTCCCGACCGGCTACGCGCCTTCCGGTTACGCGCCGCCACAGCCGGGATTTGGCCCGCCCGGCTACGCGCCGCCGGCGACCGGGTTTGGGCCGCCGCCATATCCGATCCAGCCCAGGTTCGGGCCGCCCGACTTCGGGCCGGCGCCATATCCCGCTTCGGGTTGGCTGCCCGCTCAATCGGGGCGCTGGGACTGGGCTCCCTACCCGCCGACCGGCTGGGGATTCGGGCCCGCCTGGTACGTGCCTCCGGGGCCAGGCCCCGGTCTGCTCTGGGGCGGAGTCGGCATCAGGTTTGCCGCCCTCCTGATAGACATGGTCGTTGTTGTCGGCGGCCTGTTCGCGGTCAGCATGGTCATGTCGGCCTTCGATCTCGCCAGCGCATCCGGTAGGTCGGACTCGTTCGGAGCCGCCGCCCTGGCCCTGGCCGCGTGGCTGTTCATCCTTATCTACCACCCCGCCTGCTGGTACATATTCGGTGCCACGGCCGGGCAGAGGGTTCTCGGTTTGCGCGTGGTCCGAGCGTACGACGGACGGGAGCTCGGCATCAGCGCCGTTCTGGTCCGGTACGCCATCTTCCTCGTCGTCACAGTTCTGTTTCCGCTGGGGATCGTCTCGGCGTACATGACGGCGAACGACCCGTTCAAGCGAGCCTGGCATGACGACGTGTCCAGGTCGATAGTCGTCCGGCGGCCCTAGCGCGATCGGCATCGGCACCGGCGTGGCTGCCTCGAACGCGAGATGTCCATTCGGTGCGGGACGTCGGGCCAATGCGGCACGCCGCACGGAAATGGAGCGGGCGTGAGCGACCCATCCGGACCGCCCGCGCCCACCCGATGCGGAAGAGCTAACTGCCGGTGATCGTGACGCTCGTCGCCGTGCGCGTGCCGTTCGTCCCCGGGCTCGCACTCGCGGAAGCCGGGCCGGAGCCGGACTGTGCGCCCGTGGCCGATGTTTGAACGATAACGGTGGCACCGGTGGTTACGTCGGTACCTGAAGCGGACGTCTGGTTGTGATAGGCGGTCGAGGAGCCGGTCGCGATCGTGACCGTCCGACCGTTGGCTTCCTGGATGGTGATCGAGCCAGAGGTGACGCTTACGACGCTGCCGGAAACCGTCGCGGTGCCTGAGGTGAGGTCACCGTTCACCCCGCCAGGACCGATGATCGGGGAACGGCTGGCGTTGGCGCCGAACCCAGGAAAGCCGTTTGCCCCGGCTGCCGTCGAGCTGCCGGTGCCGCTCTGACCTGCCGCGGTCACGCGGCCGACGGCAAAGCTGATGCCGCCAAGGGCGACTATCGCCGAGACGGCAAGCAGCACCGTGGTCGAGCTGGCGCGTCTGGCGCGACCCGGCAACCTGGCAGGCGGCTTCTTCACAGCCGCCGTCCCGGGCGTTGCCGCTTCGCCGATCGCCGCCTCCTCCGAAGCGGCGTCTGCCGTCGATGCGGGCGGCTCGGCAGGCAGCGGTTCAAGCTGCCAGACCGGAGGCTCCTCGCCCGCAGGCCGAGCGGCCATTCCACTGTCACCTGGCGTAGTCATCTGAGCATCTCCTGGAGCGTTTGCCGGTCGGGGCGAGGAAGAAGCACTCTCGCCGGCCGCACCTGAGTCGCCGACCCGATTGGCGGTGGGTCGCTGTCGATGGTCACAGCCTGGTCCGCGGATCCTGTCGAACCGGTTACGGCAGACGGGGCGTCCCGGCCGATGCGCCCGTCGTTTCCGCCGGCCGGTGCGGGGGAGGCGGCCGGTGCGGGCGGTATCCGCCGCCCTCGCGGGCTACTCGGCCGGGTGCGGATCCCGACGGCCACTCGTCGAGAGCGGCCAGCTGACGCTGATGCTCGCCCCGCCCGCGGGCGAGGTGCCAATGTGCCAGCGTCCGTCAGTGGCTCGGACGATCGCGTCGGCAATGGCGAGGCCCAGGCCGGCGCCGCCCGGCGCCTCCGAAGCTCGATGGAACCGGTCGAAGACCCGTCCGCGCTCCGCCTCTGGAATGCCCGGGCCGGAGTCGTTCACAGTCAGGCGCACGCGCCGTCCCTCTCCGATGACGGCGACGGTGACGCTGCCACCCGGAGGCGAGTATCGGCAGGCGTTATCCAGCAGGACCCCGACCAGCCGGTCGAGCCAATCAGGAGGTGCGCTGACGATCGCATCGGCCTCGGTAGAGCCCGGCCGCACGTCCAGCGTCTGCCCACGAGTCTCGGCCACCGCGTGGAACCGGTCGGCCGTTTGGGCAGCAAGGACGCGGAGGTCTACGGGCTCCGCCTTCGGTGCCATGCCGGTCGAGTCGAATCGCGCCAGCCACAGCATGTCGTCGACGAGGCGGCGAGTCCGCTTGAGCTCACCGTCTATGCGGCCGAACGCCGACTTGTCCCAGGCCGCGTCGCGCTCACGGGCGAGAGCCAGCGTCGCGGTAGCCTCGATCACCGACAGAGGCGTCCGCAGCTCGTGCGAGGCGTCGGCGGTGAACTCGAGCTGGCGCTGTCGGGCCCGCTCGATCGGAAGGGCCACACGTCTGCCGACAACGAGGGATCCAAGGAAGACGAAGATGAGCAGCGTGCAGCCGATCCCCAGCTCGGCCACGATCAGGGTCGACTCGGTCTGAGACACGCCAGCCATCGACTGACCGACCACCAGGCGCGAGGAGCCGACTACCCGGCCGGCTATTCGGTAGGTCACGCCGTCGATAGAGGCCGTGACCGGCGCGGTAACCGACCGATCTTCCACCGGCAGGGTGAGGTAGTTCAGGCCCTGGACGGTGGCCGTCCCGTCCGGGTTCACCTTCCACAACAGGACCGGCAGCGCGCGCGGGTCCTGGCGCGTGGGATCGAAACCCGGACCGCCCTGGCCGCCGGCGTCGGGCAGCCCGCTCGGCTGGCCCAGGCTGGCGGCCACGTTCAAAGCCTGATCGAGGTGCTGGTCGACCTCGGTAGTCAGGTTGCTAGAGGCGACGATTCCGACGACCACTGCGATGGCCAGGTAGGCGATGCCCACGATAGCGCTCGCGGCCATGGCCACGCGCACGATGAGCATGTTGACCGAAGGTCTCTCGTGGCCTACGACGCGCCGCCGACCGAACGCTTTCACGCTTCCTCCAGACGGTAGCCCGCGCCCCGGACGGTGACGATCCGAACTCCCGCGTTGGGCAGCTTGGCCCGCAGCCTGCTCAGCTGAACGTCGATCGCGTTCGAGCCGAGCGGGTCGGTCTCGTCGTCCCAGCCGTGCTCGGCGATGGCTTTGCGATCCACGACCGCCGGCGAGCGTCGCATCAACAGCTCGAGGATCTTGTACTCGGTGGTAGTTAGCGGCAGCACCCTGTCGCCGATGGCAACCTCACGCCGAACGGGGTCGAGGGAGAGCAAGCCGCGGACGATGACCGGCGAGTCGACGCCGCGAGGCCGCCGCTGCAGAGCCCGGATTCGAGCGAGCAGCTCCCCGAAGTCGAAGGGCTTGACGAGGTAGTCATCGGCGCCGGCATCGAGGCCACGGATTCGATCCGGCGGTGCGTCTCGGGCGGTGAGCATCAGGATCGCCGTCGGTTTGCCGTGCTTTCGGGCCCAGGCCACGACGTCGATCCCTTCGCCCCCGGGCATGCGCCAGTCGATGACGGCCACTTCGTAGTCGTAGAACCTGAGGAGATCGATGGCGTCGTCGCCGCGCTCGGCGGCGTCCACCTGATAGCCGTAGTCCTTCAGGCCGAGAACCAGGATCTGGCGGAGGCCGGGGTCGTCCTCGGCTACCAGCACGCGCATCGTTCTTCCTCGACTGCCACCGGCGGTCGGTGGGCGCCACGCGTGGCGTCACCGGTCGAAGGCGCCGCAATCGTAGCGCCGCAGTCGGCAGATTCGAGTCCCCGCTGGCACTGCGTTGCTGACTCGTTCACGCCTCGACATTGCCCGAGGACGTCTTTCGGTTGGGTTACGGCCGGTCGGGCAATCGAGTTCGGCGAGCTGGCACGCTCAAGTGCCCGAGGCGGTCACGCCGCTCCGGCGCAGTCGTACAGGCTGGCCGAGCCGCCGTAGTTGACGAGCTTGCACGTGCTGATCACCCACGAGGTCCGCGCGGAGCTCGAGTCGGAGCCTGAGCCGACGCCCAAGCCACCGCCGGAGCCGACCGTGCTCGCCAGGACGAAACGAAGCTCACCCGAGGCGACGTAGCTCTTGAGCTGTTCGAGCGTGGGGGCCGGATCGGAGCCGGTGAAGCCGCCCATGGCCATGACCGGCAGACCCGTGGCGATTTCGATCGAGCCCGCTTCCTGTGCGGAGTCGGCAGCCACGATCCATCTGGCGGCCCCGCGGTTGGCCACGAGGTAGCTGAGCAGCGCGGTGTCCGAGCTGTTGCCGCCGAGCCCGCCGCCGTCACCAGGCAGGCCGGTCGCCGTTTGCCCACCGGCGATGCCGCCGGGGCCGCCACCCGGGAAGCCGCCAGTCGGCAGGCCGCCAGCAGGCAAGCCGCCGCCGGTGGGGCCGCCCGTGGAGCCGCCGCCGAAGCCGCCTGGCCCGCTGCCGATCACACTCGTGACGCCGGGACCTGGATGCGGGTCCCCGCCGCCGTAGGCGGTGCCGGTCGTATCGAGGGCGTAGGCCGCGGGCGCAAGCAGCGTCGCACAGATGCCGACACCGGCCGCCGCGAGGGCGACCCTCTTGACCGCAGTCTTCCCGACGATGCCGGGCAGCGACGTCACGACCAGGGTCAGTAGAGCCAGCGCCGCGAGAACGATCGCCACCACGCCCAGGCCAGACACGAAGGTGGGCGTTCGGTCGAGCAGCGTTGCGCCAAACCAGGCCGAGCCCAGGCAGACGACGCCGACGGCAACGCCGCCGAGCCAGACTCGCTGGCGGGCGCCCCAGAGGTCGACGAGGCCGGCACCGACCAGGGCCGCGATAGCCGGAGCCAGGGCCACGGCGTAGTAGGAGTGGATGATCCCGGACATATAGCTGAAGACGACGGCCGTCACCGCGAACCAGCTGCCCCACAGCAGGTAGCCGGCGAGGGCCGGATCGGTCCGATGGGCCCAGCGACGCCGGAACAGACCGACGATCAGGCCCACGACCGCCAGGGGTATGAGCCACGCAATCTGGCCGAACATCTGGTCGTTGAAGAGCCGCAGCAAACCGACGTCGCCGCTGAACCCACCGCCGCCGCCTCCTCCACCCGGCCCGCTGGCGCCGAAGATTCGGCCGAGGCCGTCGTAGCCGAAGATCAGGTCCAGGGGGGACCCGGTCGTGCTGCCGCCGATGAACGGCCGGCTGGCGGCCGGGATCAACTCGACGATGGCAACCCACCAGCCGCTCGTCACGAGAACCGCCGCCAGCGCAATCGCCAGGCCGACGATCCTGCGGCGCAGAGTCGCGTTGGCCGAGAAGCCGAAGACCAGGGCGTAGCCCGGAAGGACGAGATACGCCTGCAGGTACTTGGTCAGGAACGCGAGACCGACGAGTGAGGCGGCGAGGGTCATCCAGCGAAAGCTGCCGTTTTCGATTGAGCGGAGCAGGGCCCAGGCGGATGTAACGAGCAGCAGCGTCAGCAATGCGTCAGGGTTGTTGAAGCGGAAGATCAGCACCGCGGCCGGCGTCAGGGCCATCACGACCGCGGCAATCGTCGCTGCAGCCGGACCGAACGAGCGCTTGACTGCCACGAACAGAACGCCGACGGTGGCCACGCCGGCCAGGGCCTCCGGCAGCAGGACGCTCAAGGAGCTCAGCCCGAAGAGTCGGACCGAGAGCCCCATCACCATCGTGGATAGCGGCGGCTTGTCGACGGTGATGAAGTTGGACGCGTCGAAGCTGCCGAAGAACCAGGCCGACCAGCTCTGAGAGGCTGAAAGCGCGGCGGCCGAGTAGTAGGTATTGGCGTAGCCGCTGACGGTCAGGTTCCAGATGTAGAGGACCGCGGCCAGCGCCAGCACTCCGGCGAGCGCCGGCCGGACCCACGCAGCTTCGTCGGCATTGCCGCGCACCAGGCTTCGGAGCCCTTCAAGGGGCCGAAACCTCGGCATGAATGCGGGTCTGGCGATGGCGGTCATCCTCGTGTCCTTTCCGACTGGGAGATCGTAGCGAGTACGGGTTGGGTCGATGCGCGGGAGGTCCGGACGTCATCGATGGCGAGGCGAAGCAGCAGGAACCGAGCGAGCGTGGCAGCGGCGTTTGCGACCACGAGCACTGCGATCTCGGTCACGCGACCGTGGTTGGGCGCGACTGCGCCAAGGATGGCCAGCGCCGTTGAAGTCATAACCAGCGCGGCCCCAAGCGCCAGGAACCCCGCGGCGTGGTCGCGGACCAGACCGTCGCGGCCTTGCACCTCGAACGTAAGACGGCGGTTGGCCGCCGTGTTGGCGACGGCCGTGGCGGCGAGTGCCAGGGCATTTGCGACGCCTGCCGGCATGGCCGCTCGAAGCCCCGCGTAGAGCAGCACGTAGGCAAGCGTGGAGGCCGCGCCGATGGCCCCAAAGCTGGTCAGCTGGTGGACCGTTGCACGATGCAGGGCGAGCTGCCGGGGAGCGGATAGGGCGGTCATGCCCGGGACTCTGAGTCGGGCAGCCTTTCGAACTGGTTACGTGGTGATCAGGCCAGCGGCCGCCTTGTCGAGTCGGCGACGCGGCCAACCTCCAGACACCGGTCCGGCTACTGAATCAGCGTTGATTGCGCGGGCGAGATATACTCAATGTCATGCAGAATATCTCCACTGAGCAGAGCATCGAGTCACAGCCCGGAGCGAGCCCGTCCGGCCGCTCGGCCCTCGAGCGCGAACTGCTCGAGGAAATGACGGGGTGGTCAACTCGCGACCGGGGTGGAGCCTTCAAGACGTGGCACCGCCACTCCCTGAGCCTGGTCCATCTCAATGTCCTGACTGCCCTGGAGGGAGAGGGACCGCTTTCGATGAAGCGCCTGGCCGAGGTCATGGATGTCTCCGACGCGAGCGCCACCGGCATCGTCGATCGTATGGAGAAGCGGGGCCTGGTTGAAAGGCGCCACGGCACCGGCGACCGCCGGGTGGTTCTGGTTCATCTCACGGACGCCGGGGCGCAGGTCTTCGGCGACCTGGTCGCCCTTCGCCGGACGATGCTCTCCAAGGTTCTCGGAGAGCTCTCCGAGGAGGAGATGACCGCCCTCCTCGTGGGCATGAGGGCCATTCAGGCAGCCCGCAGCCGGCTGCTGGCAGAGGCCGCGGCCAGCAGCCCGAACGAATCGCCCGCGCACGCCGCCTCAGAGCCACCGACGTGACGGCACGCCGTCACTCCTCCCAGACGCCTTCATAAGTAGTACACAGTTGAAGACCACGCTGACGGGAAGGTCGATGAGCCAGCCGCTCCGGCCTTCGCAAACGATGACCAGAAGCCCGCAATCGAGGATCGCGCCCGTATGAACAGGCAGGAAGCACGCCGATGATCAGACTGCTCGCCACATACCTCCGTCCCTACCGCTGGCCCCTGGCCGTGGTGATCGTTCTCGTGACGGTTCAGGCACTCGCAAACCTGTACTTGCCCAACCTCAACGCGGACATCATCAACAACGGCGTTCTGACGGGCGATACCGGCTACATCATCCGCACCGGCGGTCTCATGCTGCTGGTCACGTTCCTGGTGGGCGTGTGCGCTGTCGTCTCCGTCTATTTCGGTTCGAGAACGGCAATGGCATTCGGACGCGACGTGCGCAGCGCCATCTTCCGCAAGGTGATGAGCTTCTCTCAGAAGGAGACCAACGTCTTCGGTACTCCTTCGCTGATCACTCGCAACACGAACGACGTCCAGCAGGTTCAAATGGTCCTGATCATGACCTTCAACATCATGATCATTGCGCCGATCATGCTCATCGGCGGGGTCATCATGGCGCTCCGCGAGGACGTTCCGCTCTCGGGTCTGCTCATCGTGATCGTGCCTCTCGTGGCCCTCGTAATGGGCGTCATCGCGACCCGAGCCATGCCCCTCTTCCGGTCCATGCAGAAACGGACCGACCGGGTCCAGCAGGTCATGCGCGAAACGCTCAGCGGCATGCGAGTCATTCGGGCGTTCGTTCGCACCGATCACGACGAAGCCCGTTACGACGTGGCCAACCGTGACCTCACCGACACCGCCCTGCGGACCAACCGCCTCTTCGCGATGATGATCCCATTCCTCTTCGGAATCATGAACCTCTCGACCGTGGCCATCGTCTGGTTCGGCGGACTGCGCATCGATTCCGGCGGCATGCCGATCGGCAATCTATCCGCGTTCCTCCAGTACGTCATGCAGATCCTCATGTCGGTGATGATGGCGGCGCTCATGTTCGTCATGGTCCCGCGGGCCGCGGCCTCAGCAGAACGGATTCAGCAGGTCCTCGACTCGGAGGCGGAACTGTGCGACCCGGACGTGCCGGCCGAATTGCCGGATCCCCAGGGCCTGGTCGAGTTCGATCACGTCCAGTTCGGCTACCCCGGCGCAGAGGAACCGGTTCTGTGCGACATCTCGTTCACCGCCAAACCGGGGCAGACGACCGCGATCGTCGGTAGCACCGGTGCGGGCAAGACGACCCTGGTCAACCTGATCCCGCGCTTCTACGACGTCACTTCGGGCAGCGTCCGCATCGACGGCGTGGACGTTCGCCGGCTGCGCCAGGAGGACCTCTGGCGACTGATGGGCATGGTCCCCCAGAAGTCCTTCCTCTTCAGCGGAACAGTTGCCAGCAACCTCCGCTACGGGGACGACACGGCCACCGACGACGAGTTGTGGAAGGCTCTGGGCATAGCCCAGGCAAGGGAATTTGTGTCGGAGATGACGGGTGGACTGGAGGCCGAGATCGACCAGGGGGGTACCAACGTCTCGGGCGGGCAGCGCCAACGCCTGGCGATCGCACGCGCCGTCGTGAGGCAACCGAAGGTCTTCATCTTCGACGACAGCTTCTCGGCCCTCGACTTCAAGACAGACCAGCAGCTTCGCGCGGCTCTCAAGCACGAGATCCAGGGAGCGACCGTGATCATCGTCGCACAGCGCGTCGGCACGATCCTCCACGCCGATCAGATCGTGGTGCTCGACGGAGGCAACGTCGCAGGCGTCGGGACCCACGAGGAACTGATGAAGACGTGCGAAACCTATAAAGAGATCGTCTACTCGCAGCTCAGCCGGGAGGAAGCGGCATGAGCGGGCCGACGACGGGCAACACCAGGCCGGCCGGCGGAGCCCCGGCCCGCCCAATGGGCGGGCCGGGCGGCCGTGGCCGTGGCCCGATGGGCGGGCCCATGGGCATGGCGATGCCAGTGGAGAAGGCCAAGGACTTCCGCGGGGCTCTCTGGCGGCTGGTCCGCGAGCTGCGGCCCGAGCGACCTCGCATCCTCCTCGTCGTGGCGGTCGCATTCCTCAGCACCGCAGGCCAGGTCTTCGGCCCGAAGATCCTCGGCAACGGCATCAACAAGCTCATGGACGGACTCGTCGGCAAGGAGATGGGCCAGTATCTGCCGGCCGGAACGACGCATGCTCAGGCAGTCGCAATTCTGAACCAGACACATAATCCGCTCGCCAGCCTCGTGGCCGGAACCAACGCAATTCCGGGCGTCGGCATCGACTTCGGCGCATTGGGAATGGTCCTGCTCGGCCTGACGGGCCTCTACCTGCTTGCCACTTTCTTCACGTGGGTGGCCTGGTACACCATGGCCGGCGTGGCGCAGCGAACCGTCTACCGCCTGCGACGCGAGGTCGATCAGAAGCTCGGCCGGCTGCCGCTCAAGTACTTCGATACACACGCCCGCGGCGACACGCTGAGCCGCGTCACGAATGACATCGACAACATCGCCAACACTCTTCAGCAGAGCCTCACTCAGATCATCACCTCGTTTGCGACGATCGTCGGCGTGCTGGCGATGATGTTCTGGATCAGCCCCATGCTGGCGGTCATCTCGCTCCTCGTGCTCCCGACCGCCGCGGTCCTGACGATGGTGATCGCGCGCCAATCCCAGAAGCAGTTCTCCGCCCAGTGGACGCGAACCGGGGTTCTCAACGGTCAGGTCGAGGAATCCCACACCGGCCACGCCATCGTGAAGGTCTTCGGCCACCAGGAAGACGCGATTCGCCAGTTCGACGAAGAGAACCAGAAAGTCTACGAAGCGAGCTTCAAGGCGCAGTTCATCTCCGGTCTGATCATGCCGGTGATGACGTTCGTGAGCAACCTGAACTACGTGGCGATCGGCGTCCTGGGCGGCATCCAGGTCGCGAACGGAACCATGTCCCTCGGCGACGTCCAGGCGTTCATCCAGTACTCGCGCTCGTTCACGCAGCCGATCACGCAGATGGCCAGCATCATGAACCTGCTGCAATCGACGATGGCTTCGGCCGAGCGCGTCTTCGAGCTGCTCGACGAGCCCGAGGAAGTGGCAGAAGCGGCCGAGCCGCAGGTTCTGGAGCACGCCCAGGGCCACGTCGCACTCGAGGACGTGGACTTCCGCTACTTGCCCGAGACGCCGCTCATCGAGAACCTCACCGCGGACGTCCGATCGGGCGAGGTGCTGGCGATCGTCGGCCCCACCGGAGCCGGCAAGACGACGGTGGTCAACCTGCTGATGCGGTTCTACGACATCGACAGCGGAGCGATCCGCATCGACGGCATCGAGACGCGGCAGCTCAGACGTGACAACCTGCGCCACACCTTCGGCATGGTTCTCCAGGACACGTGGCTGTTCGGCGGCACGGTCCGCGAGAACATCGCCTACGGCCGCGAGAACGCCACCGAGGAAGAGATCGTCGTCGCGGCCAAGGCCGCTCACGTTGATCACTTCGTCCGGACGATGCCGCAGGGCTACGACACCGTGATCGACGACGACGCCTCGAACCTGTCGCAGGGTGAGAAGCAGCTCCTCACGATCGCCCGGGCATTCCTGGCCGATCCGGAGATTCTTATCCTCGACGAGGCCACGAGCTCGGTCGATACCCGGACCGAGGTGCTGGTCCAGGCGGCGATGGCGCGCCTGATGAAGGGCCGCACGGCCTTCGTCATCGCCCACCGCCTCTCCACGATCCGCAACGCAGACGAGATCCTGGTGATGAACCACGGCAAGATCGTCGAGCAGGGCAGCCACGACGAGCTCATCGCTCGCAAGGGCTTCTACTACGACCTCTACAACTCGCAGTTCGAGGAGGCGATCGCGGAAGCGGGCTAGACCTCGATCTGCCGACTCGAGAAGTCGGTCGCACCGAAGAGGCGGCCGGGTGAATCGCCCGGCCGCCCCCGATTCTGGCGGGTGGTGGCCCCGACGCAGCTCGGTTGCTGCGGCCGCAGTAACCTCATCTCATGCATCCATTTCGGTTCGCCGTTCAACAGGGATCGGCGGCGAGCCGCGATGCGTGGGCGGCAATCGCCCGTCGAGCCGAGTCGCTCGGCTACGACATGCTCGTCATGCCGGATCACCTCGGCCGCCAGCTCTCCCCGTTCGCGGCCCTGGCCGCGGCCGCCGCAGCCACGACGCGGCTCCGCATTGGCGCCTTCGTGTTCGCCAACGATTACCGTCACCCGCTGATCCTCGCGCGTGAAGCCGCCACGCTCGACTTCCTCTCCGGCGGGCGCTTCGAGATGGGGCTCGGGGCAGGCTGGATGATGGGCGACTACCGCCAGCTAGGGATGACGTACGACCCCGCGCCGCGACGGATCGATCGACTCGAGGAGGCGATCCCGCTGCTCAAGCGGCTCCTGACGGGTGAGACGGTCACTCATCGCGGCGAGCACTACCAGCTTGACGGGGCTTCGATTGGGATGGAGCCCGTGCAGAAGCCACGGCCGCCGCTGGCGATCGGCGGCGGTGGGCCGAGGATGCTGAAGCTCGCCGCCCGCGAGGCCGAGATCGTCGGCTTGGTGCCGGGGTTCGACGCCCACGGCCGGGTCCACCTGCGGCAAGCGACCGAAACCGCCACTGCCGACAAGATCGCCCTGCTCCGGGACGCGGCCGGCGACCGTTTCGAGCTGCTTGAGATCAACCTGTGGCTCGGCGACGCCGGTCTCGTCGGCAGCGGTACCTCTCTGCTTGGGTCCGTTGCGGCCGCCGCTCGTTGGGCCCCGACGGCGATCTACGGCAGCCCGTACGTCCTGTACGGGACGCTCGGCTCGGCGCGCGACCGACTTCTGCGGCGGCGCGACCGGCTCGGCATCAGCTACTACACGGTCCCAAGCCACGCGATGGAATCGATGGCGCCGCTGGTCGAGGCCCTGACCGGAAAGTAGGCGCGTCCGGGGGCAGCGGCGCGATCGTCCTGGACGCCTGGATCTCGAGGCCGTTCGGCCCCTGCGTTCCGGCAGTCGAGAGCGGGGTTTCGTCTATTGGGCCGGATCGAGAACCACCCTGGGCCAGCGCGCCGTCTCGGGTGGCACGCCGGCCTGAGGCCGGCCTCAGGCGCGCAATGCCGGCCCGCGCTACGCTCCGTCTATGACTGAGCCCAACCCCGGCATCCCGACCGATCGGTACGTCGAACGCCTCGCGGCCTGCCGCCAGGCTATTGCGGCGCGTGGTTTCGCAGCGCTGCTCATCGGCGTTGGGCCAGACCTGCGGTACCTGACAGGGTTCGTCGGCGAGCCGATGGAGCGCCTGACGCTGCTGGTCGTGCCCCGAGATGGCCCGGTCCGGTTCGTGGTCCCGCGCCTCGAGGCCACAAAGGCGGAGGCCACCCCTCTTGTGAGCGCCGGGGCGGCGGAGGTTCTCGCGTTCGATGAGGCGGACGATGCCGCGGCCCGCATCGCCGAACTGCTCGACCCGGTTCGGCGAACGCCCGGCGACGCGGGGCGTCAACCGATCGGCCTGTCGGATCGACTCTGGGCGATGCACGTCCTCGGGCTGGAGCGGGCCCTGCCGGGCTGCCATTTCGAGCCTGCAAGCGCGGTGCTGCGCGACCTGCGCCAGGTCAAGGATGCCGACGAGGCGCGTCTTCTCCGGCTCGCGGCTGCGGCCGCCGACCGGACTGTGGACGCAATCGCCGCGGGACGTTTGGTCGGCCGAACCGAGGCCGAGATAAGCCGCGAGATCCGAGGGCGCCTGATCGACGAGGGCCATGACCTGGCCGACTTCGCCATCGTCGGTTCCGGACCCAACGGCGCCTCACCCCACCACGACGCCGGCGCCCGCGCGATCGGGGGCGGCGAGCCCGTAGTCCTGGACCTGGGAGGCACGTTGGCCGGCTACCTGAGCGACACCACTCGAACGATCTGGGTGGCCGGCGAGGCTCATACGGAACCGGAGCCCGAGTTCCGCCGTGTCTACGATCTGGTGCGTGAGGCGCAGGCAGCGGCGACGGCGGCCGTCCGCCCCGGCATCCCGGCCGAGAAGATCGACGCTGAGGCCCGTGGATTCATCGCAGCGGCGGGATACGGCGAGTACTTCACGCATCGCGTCGGCCATGGCATCGGCCTGGAGGCTCACGAGGACCCATACATGGTCTCGGGCAACGCCACGCAGCTGCAGCCCGGAATGGCCTTCAGCGTGGAGCCCGGGATCTACCTGCCCGGCCGTTGGGGCGTGCGCCTGGAGAACGTCGTCATGTGCACGGAGGCCGGCTCCGAGGTCCTGAACCGATCGAGCCTGGAGTTGCGAGTCGTGCGCGGCTGAGCCCGTGCCCGCATCGCGAACCGCGGGTCGAATTGCGACTGGTAGTCGGGCCCTGCTAACGGTACGATCTTACGGTCGATTCCGGCCGTGATAAGACCCGCCAAAGCGGGCCAGGAGGTTCCGATGGGTTCGTGGCGCAAAGCGTA
>Ga0182010_10001191_pt1 | contig 13962 bp, 16 predicted proteins | sample 611E1MmetaG_FD_120488 | JGI IMG/M metagenome (GOLD analysis project Ga0182010, IMG submission 120488) | Permafrost microbial communities from Stordalen Mire, Sweden - 611E1M metaG | ecosystem: Environmental > Terrestrial > Soil > Wetlands > Permafrost | place: Sweden: Stordalen | collected...
TCTACAAAGAAATTGCTCCGGTCTCTCGGGTCTCATTATACACGCAAAAAGCCTTCGCAGAGAAATGGGTAGAATGACGCCTGGATTACGCGACGGTGTAGCAATAAATTTATATAAAATTCCGGCCATCGATTTTTTCTCCAAATTTTTAATTACACATGCAATATCTTCAGGTCACTGGTCGGATTCAGTTTCCTCCCTATGTGAGAGGAAGACTAGTCCTCGAATTCCCCGCGTTGTTCGCCTGAAGAAAAGATGTAGAACTCTTTGTAGACCAAATTTCTGCGCCTCTAAATCCTCTGCCTTAGTTAGGCATATTCATGTGTGTTATGAAGTTGAGCGCAAGGATTCAAGATACAGACAAATGAAGTTACCGTTCATAGGATTACTACAGGTCCAAATATCTGTCAAGGAAGCCAAAAGGCCAAAGGACGCTAGTTCTGAGAAGGTGTCTCAGATTTATCCCACAAAAAAGGAAATGCTACTTAAGTCCATGACTTTCCAGCCATTGAGAAAGCGATTTTGGCCTCTGCATCTCGGTTAAGAGCTTTTAATACTTCGCCCTTGTTGTTCCATGCGTCTTTGTTGCTACTGTCGAGCTGGGTAACCTTATCGAAGCACTTAAAAGCCTCTTCGTATTGTTTTAGTGCTTGGTACGATAACCCTTCCTGATTCCATGCGATTGCAAGGCTTGGGACCAGCTCGACCGCCTGCTGGAAGCTCTTGATAGCTTCATCATACTTTCCCATACCTTCTAAGGTCAATCCTTTGTTATAGTAGGTCTTAGCATTTGTTGGATCGAGAGCTATAGCCCGGTCGAAGGATTGGACGGAACTATTGTAATCGTGTAGGTACCCTGCCAGAAGGAGACCTTTGTCGTTCAGTGCCTGTGAGTTGGAGCTGTTTATCTGGAGGGCTTCATCGACCGTGGATAGGTCTGAATCGTATTTGCCCATTTTAAGAAAGATGAGGAATTTGAGATCCCAGTAAGAATTGTCGTTTGGATTCTGTTGCAGCGACTTGTTGATGTTCTGTAATGCCTGGGGATAAGACCCGTTCTTGAATTCCGAAACCGATTTGTTGTACCAGACGTCATTCAGATTTATCTCTGTGGCCGAAGCTACATGGATAGCAGCGACCAACAGGATAACTAACGCAATGTACTTCATGCTTCCCTGTGTATTTGGAGAAGTGGATATACCTTGTGGTTGACCATCGCCGTTTGTGGCATCTTATCCTTCTGAAGAGAGACTTTTGCCTTCTTTGTAGACAACATACCAGAAGAACCCAGCCCGGCAATTTACCGGTTAGCAGAATCCAGATGATTTGCAAGGAGAGCAAAATATGATCTAGTCTACGGAGATTCGATTCAGACCAGGGGAAAATTTGGTCGCCACAAGATCTGTGACCATGCCGTAAACCACGCCCGCTCCCATGAGGAGCGCCCCGCCTGTGATGCCCGAAGGAATGGCTATGAGCAGGCTGACCACAGCTCCTATGATTGCTCCCTGATCAGCGGATGAATTTTAAGTCCGTATGCGATTCCAACTACAAACCCCAATAGTACTCGGTCGTAGAATATCCATGATCGACTCCCGGGTCATGTGGTTGGTCAAAATAAATTGCTCCCTGTTACGATCTTCATGAATTTTGAAGATAACCGAAGAGGCGGAACTCTGTTGGATCAGTCCTTCTCCTCAGCAAGACTTGATCTTCGTAGCCTCTTCGGGAGTATAACCCTTATGAACTATTGTGCAGAGCTTGCTTACCAAAAGCGTGGGGTCCTCCGCCTGGAAGATGTTCCTTCCTATGGCCACTCCCGTGGCCCCTGCACCAATGGCATCGTACACCATCTGGAGCAAGTCGGCTTCGGTGTCCATCTTGGGGCCCCCAGCTATGACCACGGGAACGTTGCAACCCTTAACTATCTCCTTGAAGGTATCCGGTGAGCCGGTATAGTTGGTCTTGACTATGTCCGCGCCCAGCTCCGCCCCAATTCTGGCGGCCAGCTTGACGTACTCCACGTCGTGCTCCGACTTGACCCTAGGACCTCGAGGATACATCATTGCCACCAGGGGCATACCCCAGAGGTCGCAGGTGCGTGCCACTCGTCCGAGGTCGCGGAGCATCTCAGCCTCGTCCTCGGCTCCGACGTTGATGTGAATGCTGACAGCATCAGCTCCGATCCTTATGGCGTCCTCAACCTCTGTCACAAGGACCTTATGGTTAGGATCAGGCCCTAGACTAGTGCTCGCAGAGAGGTGAATTATAAGGCCAATATCGCGGCCATAGCCTCGGTGGCCGTGCAGTGGCAGTCCAACGTGACCCAGGACAGCGTTCGCTCCCCCTTCTGCCACCTTGTCCACGGCTGAAGGAAGGTCGATTAGACCTGGTATGGGTCCTACGGTTATTCCATGATCCATGGGAACTATGACTGTTCGGTGAGTTTTGCGATCCAGGATTCTCTCTAACCGAATCTGCTTTCCGATCTTGCTCATGGTTGTTTAGTGATATTTGCCGGGAGTTAAAGTCGGCGGGTGAAAAAGCCTTGTCTCAGCTTCCGACGAGATTCGGCATGCGTTACTCAGCTCGTCCCGATTCTCCCTGCACAGGCAAAAGCAATCCTGGCCTCGGTATCCCTGCCAAGGAGCTTGAGGGCAACGCCTTTGTTGTGCCAAGCAATTGCACTCTGTGGGTCGATCTCCAGGGCCTTCTCCAGGGATTCAACTGCATCCTCGTACCGCTCCATGCTGCAGAATACCATGCCTCGGTTGTACCAGGCCTCAGCATTTCTCGGGTCTATCGAGGTTGCCTTCTCAAAAGACTGGATAGCTTCTTTGTTCCTCTTAAGGATAGAAAGAACGATTCCCCTGTTGTTCCAAGCTTCTGTGTCATTCGGATCAAGCTCGATGGCTCTGTCAAAGGCCTTGGCTGCCTCTTGTATCTGCCAGAGTTGGCCAGGACACTTCCCAATTTTAGCCAGTAGCTGGCTGTATCTTCATCTGTAGGCGTGGTGTGTGGACCCAACTGGAATCCACACAGGAAAAAACATATCAGCTTACAAATAACCCAGACCTCCCCCCAAGTAGTCGTAGCTAGGCGTGCTGCTATATGGAAAAGTAGGTGCTCCTAGCCACGGATAATAGGTCGAGGCCGGCATTCCGAAATTGGGCGAGTAGTAAGGAGAAACACTGCTATAGTATGGATATACTGAATAGAGATCAGAATTGGTGAAAACCGGCCGTCCGGTGTTCGGATCTACGTAGAAATAGACTGGAGATCCGGTGTAGGGATCCAAGAAGCCATAAATTGGGTAATTGGTTTTTGGATCTACATAAACTTGCCCTAGCCAACCGCTGGTATAGTTAAGGGACTTCCATATATAATATGGATCTGTCACCAACTTTCCGTTAACAGCAATTCTTCCCTTGGGAGCCCCTCCCCAGTTCCAAAGATCATTGCCATTGCTATTGTCCGCGACCGGCTTTGGGTTCTGGATATTGAAGTTGTTCAACCATGTTCTTCCATAATCCCCGCCAACGCCCTGGGCATAGCCCTGGGACTGTGCACAACAGGTAGCTAAAAAGATGCTCAATGCTAGTATGCCCATTACTTTGAATCTGAATTCCAATTGATATCTCCCCAAGGGCGATACCCGCGTGGTGATATAAGCATTTCGCGCCGAAAAATAAGGTTCGAGGTAAGGCGTCGATTGGGATATATGTCGTAGATCCAAATTATCTTCTATATTCCGCCGCCAAAAAACCTCCCCGCCAGCCAGAACAGGACCATCCCCATAATAACCGTCCCTCCCAGGGATTTTGTCCTTAAAGCAAAAAGAAATATTGGGATCGCCACCATCGATTTGAGCTGTAATATCTCCAGGCGGTGTGGGTCGCCCGTCACGAAAAGATCTGAGAATATTAGGGCGCTTAAGATGGCTGCAGGGATGAGATCCAACCATTCGACAAACCACTGAGGAATTTTGCGCTGGGTTAGGAAGAACAGGGGAAACCAGCGAGGGATGTAAGTGACAAGCCCCATGCCAAGTATCAGCAGTATGTACTCAGTTTTAAGCATGGGACCTTCTCCCATTTTGAGCATGCCTTTTGATGACGAAGCCAATGGTGGCACCTAGCAGCGATGCTATGATCACAAAGGCGTTGCCGGGAATCAGAAGGGTGATGACGACGGCCAGGGCTCCGGAGATGATTGCCGTCAACACATATACCCGTCCACGAAGCTGAAAGACCAGGAGGCAGAGGAACATGGCACTCAGAGCGTAATCGATCCCGAAGCTTCCTGCCCGAATGAACTTCCCGCCGTAGCCTCTAAGGATGATGCTGGCGATCCAGGCTAGGTTGGCGATGTGATTAACGGCCAGCGCATGGTAAGGTTGCCAGCCACCTTCTCTGAACTTGACCATATTGGCGGCAAAGCTCTCATCCGTGACTCCATAGGCGAAAAGGGACAGAAACCTCCGACTAGCCCTGTGCAGATGGACGGCCAGGGAGGAGCTCATAAGGACATGCCTTAAATTGACAATTGAAGGTGGTTATAACGATGGACGTCGGCGCTGCTCCGCTGCCCAGCATGGCTACGGCAATGAACTGGGAGCTACCTGCAAATACCAGGACCGACATGAGGCCGATGTCCATCGTATCGAATCCTGCCTTTTGGGCAAGAACGCCGAAGGCAAATCCCTGTGGGATGTAGCCGATGCATATGGGCCATGCAGCTCTCATGCCCTCTTTGATAAAGGCCGTGGGCTGTGTGCTCTCCTCCCCTTGGCAGACCTTACGAGGATCCGTTTCCTCCTTGTTAGAGCATCCAGGGTCTCTTTGTCTTCCGCCTAGAGTCAGAGCTTTCACGAAAATCCTTTTTCTTTCCCAGTGAATTATCCTTTCCCTCGTCCCGAAGGTAAAGATCGGCGTTCCGGGAAGACAGACAGCAGACAGATGAGTCCTACTGTACGGCTTTAACTCTCATCATCTCGTTGCCGTCTTTCTGGAACTCATAGGGCACTCTTTCCACAAGAACCTCAAAACCGTTCTCCTCTAATCTGTCAATGACGGCCTCAAGATGCCTCGATCTTCTTGCTCCTAGCTCCAATAATGGAAATATCCTAGCCTCATATGAGACCGACAAAGCTCTTCGATAGATTGAAGATGAAAATCCTCTGAAAGCTGATCGCTATAAAGAAAAAGGAGATGAGAACACCTTAGCGATATCGAATTCTCCATCCTTGAAGGGAAGAGATGGCAGGTTTGCATCTACATAGCGACCTTCCTTTATCCCTGCGGTATAATCTGATAAGAACTCCTTCATAGCATCCATGCGAACTCTGCCCAGAGCTTCAATTGATGGTATGGCCCCCCCAGATAAACTCCTCCTTGTTCTTTCTGGTCTGCTCCATGATCCCTTCGTAAGTTTCATTTATGCACTTTTTTATATCTATAGAATCAAAGCGATATATAGGATCAGCAGAGATTATACGGCCGCCGAGTCTGGTCAGAACGCAGTTGAAGCTCGCAGGGCCGCCACCGCAGTCCAGAAATCGCTTTTCAAGGTCCTCCTTTGATAAAACAAACGTGGCCGCATATTCCTCAAAGGAGCGCCCCCATGGAACTACCTTATCCAGAGTGACGGTCATATATACCGTCTATCAAACATAATGATATATTTTCTCTTCGATATATCAGATACTGCGTTTTCGTAAAACGGTATGGCCTTATTCTTCTTGTTGGCACCATAACCTAGCAGCAGGCTTTTTCTCCGGCTATCTCCCTGGGCACTTTCTGCTTTTTAATTGGATGAAATGCGGCCGTGGTCATCATGAACCAGTTAACTGCGGCGATATCATGGGTGATGTTAAGGCTTGATGATATTAAAGAATATGATAATATTAATGCTAATATTTCTGATCGTAATTGCCCTTGTCCAAAGAGTTATCCAAAGGCTACTTCTCGCCCACCGTCCCTTTGATTTCTACTTTGAAGACCTGCTCCTGGGCCGGAGAGTAGACAGAGATGGTCAGGTCGACGGGTATCTTTCCAAGAGCCACGGCTACAGGCTGTCCGTTCTGATTTGAAATGCTCACTTTTATTCCCTCAGCCATCTTGGATATCGATGATATGAGGCCGTTGATGTCAACAGATTCTGCTGCCAGCCTTAAGTCTGGCACAATAGTGATCGGTGCCACTGCTATTGGTGCCACTGCAATAGGATTATTGTTGTCACCAGAGATCTTTGCCGATATAGGCGCCGAACTCTCTCCTGAAACCTGTATGCTCAGGCTTCCATCTTTTCCTGTACCTTTTACCTTGGCCACTATAGGGTATTTCTCCTGATCCTCCGAGCCCTTCACATTTGCATCCACCTTGAAAGAGACCATTTTACACCACCTGTCTGACTCTAGGATATTCTTAGATATAAAGGATGGGCAGAAAGATGACAAAATGATAGCTTAAAGAGAGCTTAATGTCTAGTCACAGGTAACCCAGTCTCGTTGATGAGTGCCAGGTCCTGACCAACCCAACTCTTCCCTCACTGTGTAGATGTGGGAGGAGGGTCGCCTGGACCGTTTGAGAAAAATGGAGGGATCGACGATGAGACTCTAACGGCCCAGGCGGGAGGTTTGTCGATGCTAATTGATGATTGACAGGTCGGCCAATCCGGGTTGTGAACCGTTCGGCACGACCTTGTAGATTGTACCGCTGATCTTAACTTGGACATAGCCGTTTTTGGGTGTCGCATCGTAGTTGTGGGTGGCGAGGAAGAAGGCGAGATCATTTGGTGTCATGTTGGTGTCCCCGCTCTGCGAGATTAGCTTTGAGAGTTCTGTGCTATCTGCTACTCCAGATGCATAGCTCATAGGTGCGAATGCGACGCAGATCAAAGCGGCAAGTAAGATTGGTACAAGCTGTCTCATCATCATGAATGGGATAGAGCTTGAGTTAATATATAGCCATATGAAAAAAGTATTCGAAGTGAAGAGTAGAATCACTCCTATTGATCAGTAATACGAATCAAGCATCCAGAGTTATCCTCTCAGTGAAGCGGCCAGAGCCTCAATCCATTAGCCGTTCCCATTTATTTTGACCTCAAAGTGTGGCACGATCGGCCACCGTGTTTCTCGAAATAATCCTGGTGATAACCTTCTGCTTCATAAAAGGTCGATGCAGGAACGATCTGGGTTACGGCTTTACTTGAATAGACACCTGAGCGGTCAAAGTCCTCTTTGGACTTCTCCGCAGCCCTCCTTTGAGCTAGGTCATGGTAGAAGATCGCAGAACGGTATTGAGTGCCCATGTCCGGTCCCTGGCGATTGGGAGTGGTAGGGTTGTGCGCTCTCCAGAACATTGAAAGCAGCTCTTCGTAAGACACAATCTTTGGGTCGTATTTCACCATTACTGCTTCAGCGTGGCCCGTTATCCCTGTGCAAACGTCCCGATAGGTTGGATTGGGATATGTTCCGCCGGTGTATCCTACAGTTGTTTCTACAACTCCCTTCACCTGCTTGAAGATCGATTCCACGCCCCAGAAACAACCGGCAGCAAAAGTGGCCAGCTCGTATTTTGAATCATCCTTGTCCCTCATAAATACTCTTATCGTCTCAAAAGAATTTAAAACCACGTGATATTTGCCGCTATAACCAATCCAATCGCCGACATGCTTAGTGCTAATACAACGGGGCATGACGCGACACAAGCCAAGGGCCGAAGGCGAGCACGAGGCCCTGCATCTTGCGATATGGTCCTGTGAAAGGAAGCTGCGTATTCCAGTGCTGTGACAGCCTTATAGCCCAGACGTATATCGAACTATGAGCGGACCTGACTGCACTCTGTGACAAGTCCCCTCCTAAAGGCACTGTGGATCGGCGTTAATCCCTGCTTGAGTTCTTCGATTTTGCTGGTTTCTAGTTTTTTAATCATGAGAGTTAAGGCCATCCAAATTTCAGGAGCGAAAGTTATAAATATCGGCAATGAACGTATATGCATTAGGCAAAGGTCGATATCTATTTTCTCCCTCCTACACCAAGACTTTTGCCTCCCTCCTTATTCCAGCACAATTCTAGGCTCTTTTCTCGGTGATACAAAGGTTCTTCTTGATAACATGGCTTTGAAGTTCTGATACGATCAAACGCCCAAAATAGTTAGCCCTTAAAATACACAGTCTTTTATAAATTATCATTGTCCCTGAATAATCTCTCCTGAATATGAGCGCTGAACTGAAGTTGCGAAACACTAATATCTTCGCCCGACCTTCAGCCTTTTTCGATGCTTGAAGTTGGATATCTAAACCTGGATAACCCAATCGCAATCACATGTTCAAAAGATGATTTTCATGGTCATCACGATTCTCATGAGCTTCATGATTCAAATCGGTTCAATGGCACCGCAGGATTGTTAATTCTCGATGACATCGACCTGGATAAGGTTTCTCTGTCTGATGTTGAGGCCACTCTGAATGAAATAAAAACAGCATCAACTCTCGGATTTTCTGTGAAATGCTCGAGAGACGAGCCTCTGATGGAAGCAGCGAGGTTTGCTGCCCGAAACCTGTACCTCATGGAGCTTGATGCCCTGTCAGGAATGAACGCAGTAAGACTATCGGACCTGGTGAAAAGTATCAAGAGGTGTGGAACCACCCTATCAGCAAAGTTATCTCCTGAGATGCTGACCGAGGATCTGGCCAGAGCCTTGAGGAATTCCGGATTGGATATCATCCACCTGAACCTTAGCGGGATGAACGGAACTGGTCCAAAGATGGTGAAGAAGATCTCGGACCAGCACGGACCCCGGATAATGGCCCTTGGGGATATAGGGGACTTTGAGGACGCCGAATCGTTGCTGGCCATGGGCGCGGACCTCGTTTCCCTGCATGTACCAGACCCAGACTTCGCCGACTGGCTATCTAAAACAATGAAGGAATACGACCATCTCTCCGGATGGTACAATGCGCCGAAGCACATCTGCTCGGGAGGAGACCTGCGGGGCCTCGCCTTCTGTTGCCCGCCGGTCAAACAATGCCCAGTCCTGGGGGCCTTGCGTCGGGCAGGGATAGCCCCTGAAGAGTTCGTAAACCGCAAGATTAAGCTCGCTAAAGGCACTCCCCTGGAGAACGGCGAAGGAACATGCTTCGGCAGCCTTGTGTGGTGCTGCAAGGCCTCAAAACCCTGCTACCTCAGAGAAGCAGCTCTTCGTCGGGCTGGGCTCTCAGACAGGGATTACATGAATCTGAAAAGAAAGCTGGCTGAACAGCTGCTCAAAACATGAGCCCTGACGAAATAGCCCAGTGTGCAGAGGCGGCAATGCTCATCGAGCTGTCGTCCGGCCCTAAGCCTGGGAACGTCGATCGCTGTCACGACTTCATAGATCTAACATTCCAGCAGTTCCTGGTCAGCGCTGTCTCAGCGTACCCAGTCTTCAGAAAGGCTGCCGCAGGAGAGGGCCGGATCGGCCAGCTTCTCCTCGAAGCAGTGAGATCCTGGCGATTCTGGAACATCCCGGGAAACACACATTTCGGATCTCTTGTCCTGATGATTCCCTTGTGCGTGGCAGCCGGGAGATGCGCCGAAAACATGGATCGGTTAGAGGAAGAATTGACTGAGGTCCTAAAGGAGACCAACGTCGACGACGCCTTAGATTTTTACGCTGCCTTCGGCTTGGCAAAAGCCAGAGTAGCTAATGTTCCTCTGTTCAGCCTGAAGGACCCATCCTGGCATGAAAAGCTGCAAAGCCATGGAAAGATCCTTCTGGATTTGATGAACTTTTCTCGGGATCACGACCAGATAGCCCGTGAGTGGTCCAGCGGTTATAAAAGATCCTTTCAAATAGCCGATCGACTAGCCGAGAAAGTTAAAAGTCGCGGCCTGGGTGAGGGAGTTGTTAGGACATACCTCGAGGCCTTGTCAGAGGAGCCAGATAGCCTTGTCCTGGCCAAGTTCGGTGCAGAGTTGGCAAAGGAAGTTTCCCTCAGGGCAAAGCTGGCCCTGGAGGATGAGACCCTCGAATCGGCCAGAAAACTGGACAGAGAGCTCCTGGACGAGGACGTGAACCCGGGGTCCACGGCGGATCTGATTGCAGCATCTTTATTAATCTCCCTGCTGAGGGGATTGAGGTTTTGATGATGCTTTGCGGTAATGGGGTTCTCGAAGAGCTGGGAGTACTCGACGGGATCAACGAGGTCATAGCCACTACGGAAAAAAACGGGGTCATCAACGCCGCTCCCTTGGGCATAATAAGGGACGGCGAATCGCTTTACATCAAGCTTTTTTTAGGAACTCACACGTATGACAATGTTCTAGCAAACGGATGGTTCGTCGCCAATATAACCCATGATTCCTGGATCTTCGCAGAAACCGCCCTCGAAGATCTGACTCAGGATTATTTTGACCGTCGCGACGGCCTGCCTATTCTAAAGGATGCAGAAGCCTGGGCTCTCTTCAAATGTGAGCCTTTTCCCCTCGACATAGTCATTGCTAAGGTGGAGCTTGTGAAAGGAGAGGTATTGAGAAAAGACTTTCGGGCTTTCAACCGTGGAGCCAATCTCGTAGTTGAGGCAGCCGTTGCAGCCACCAGATACTTGGCCCTGAGGACAGACTCCTACTACGAAGAAATCATGAAGATCAAGCGTATCGTTGAAAGGTGCGGCGGTCCCAGAGATAAAGAGGCAATGGAACGCCTCATGGACAGGATAGACAACTATTGCCACATATGATCATCGATTTCCTGCATACGATCAGTGATATTGCTGTTAATGTACGGTTGCCATGACTATGCTAGATCGGTTGCCCTCAGGGTGTCAAGGCCTCGACAGGCTCTTAGGCGGAGGCTTCGAGTCTGGGATCGTGACCCAGCTCTACGGAGAGGCGGGAACAGGCAAGACCAACATAGTAATTCAGTTGGCTGTCCAGGCGGTGTCTAGGGGATTAAGGGTGGCTTTCATTGACACCGAAGGGTTTTCCCCTGACCGATTCAAGCAGATAGCTGGAGCTGGAGCCAAGGATATCGCCGCCAAGATAATGATCTTCGAGCCTTTGAGCCTTGACCAGCAGCACACGTCCATCAGGGAGACCGGCAAAATCGCCGGGAAAGATCTCGGCCTGGTCGTCCTGGATTCGGCCACTTCCCTTTACAGAGTGCTCTTGGAGTCGGATGATAACCGTCCTATCAGGAGATTGCTATCTTTACAGCTCGGAGAACTCCAGGAGATAGCTCGAAGGCACAGAATTCCTGTTGTGATCACCAACCAAGTCTACACTGACGTTGAGACAAACGAGCTTAGGCCCCTTGGAGGAACGTATCTTGAGCACATGTGTAAGGCCATTGTGTCAGTGGAGAAGATCGGGGAAGGACGACGTCGGGCAAAAATTGCAAAGCACAGGTCCCAGCCGGAGGGAGAGACCGCTGATTTCGTAATAACTTCCAGAGGAGTAGAGTAGCCGTCTGGTTAAGCGGGGAGTCACCAGCTAGAGTCGCCTTTTCATGATGATCGCCGGTTCTCCATCCGAGTAGTAGCCAGGGTAAATCGTTATCATCTCGAATCCCATGCCCGAATAGAGGGCCTGAGCCTTCTTGTTGCTGATTCTGACCTCCAGGGTAGCGCTCACCGACCCCATGAACCGGAAAGTCCTCAGAATTGAGGTTAAGAGTTTCCTTCCCACTCCACGGCACTGGTAGCCCGGTCGGACAGCCAGCCAGAAGACTCTGCCCTCCAGGGGGGTGTGCTTGAAGCCAAGCACGAAACCGACAACGGAGCCTCTGCACTCTGCGACCAACGTAGTTCTGGGATGGTACTCGTAAAATGTGGTGAAGATGGTCGGATCATAACCCCCGAAGACCTCTCTGTCCAGATCTAGAGCTCCTTCCAGATCGCTAGGCTTGAACCTTCTTATTATAATCGCATCTTCCGCCAACCTGTTTTTGGGTTCGGAATTGATTCTGGACTCAGGTGTTGTTTTGGACCTGCTGGAATCCTGGTCTTCGGTTTGATCTTCTCGGACTTGGGAGGTCATCTCAATACTATTTAGGATCATGCTAGCTAAATAGTTTGTTAAAAAGATTGATAGACTGGCCGGACGGGTCTAGCGCCTAACGCTTCTGATGATTTCCTCGGAAGATTACTGATTTGTAGAGTAGGCTATCTTTTCGCCGTTAGCGAAGCGTACGACCTGATCGCCGCCAGCATAGTCAGAGTTGAAGAGCCGAGCCATCCAGGCCGTCTCCGGAACCAAACAGCTTCGTGCAGCCGTTGCTTCCGGTCACATGGTCGAGAGCGACAGTGAAGTGAATGCCACTATGGTTTTCGGGGTTCCGGCGCATGAGGCGGTAGAGCCCGCGGTGCCGTAGAATGTGTAGGTCTTGCTGGCCTTGTGGCCTTTTTAATAAGAGTGCAATTGCATTAGTTGCAAGATCAATGAAAATTATGAAGACAGGGAAGTTGCGAACCGGAGGTCGCCATGGTTATGGTTGGCCAAAGCCGGGACGAACTAAGAACAAGACAGCAACCAGAAATAAGGCTAACTATCTTTGCGTACTCCCCTATTTTTTTCATCCAAGTTTAATAACATTCCTCTTTTATGAATAGTTATTAATTATAGTATCAAACAATTTTAAAAATTAAAGAACGGCAGGCGATTTATGCCTGCCATACCGCTTCGGGTCTATCCCTAAGCAGGGACTATTTTGTAGATCTTTCCTGCATCTCCTTTGGGCCCAGAAGCGTCCGACGTCAGGACGTACAGCTCCCCATTATCGTCCTGGCCGAAGGATCTTATGAAGGTGTTGACACGTCCGGCGGAGTTATTGGCGACTTTTACTTCCTCGATCTTCCACAACATACCAGCAGTCGCAGGCATTGCTATGAGCAGCACGCCGTCGCCCTTGGTGAAACTGCTCGACCAGTCACCGAAGACGTAATCTCCCTCTAGCTCCGGGAGCGCCTTGCCCCTGTAGATGTATCCGCCGACAACGACAGTCCGGTTGATGCGGTGGCCGTCGTAATCGATTATCGGGTCGATAAGCGGCTCTCCTTTGTAGCCCTTATCCATACAGGTGGCCGGCGACGTGTTCGGGCTGTTGGGGTCGAAGCAATGGGCACCCTCTTTGATGTTCCATCCGTAGTTGCCGCCTTTGGTTATTATGTCAACCTCCTCCCAGAGATTCTGGCCTGCATCGGAAAGGTAGAGGCTGTGGTTGCCGCCTTTGTCAAAGGCCATCCTGTAGGGATTTCTTAAGCCGTAAGCCCATATCTCGGGAAGGTAGCCCTGCCTGCCAACGAACGGATTGTCGCCTGGGATACCGTAAGCCATTCCCTTGCTCATGTTGTTAACGTCGATGCGAAGAACCTTGCCAAGCATAGTCGAGGTGTTCTGTGCGTTGCCGGTCAACGGAGTGTGGCCAATGCCTGCGTCGTTCGCACCGCCGCCGTCACCCAGGGGTATGTAGAGGTACCCGTCAGGTCCGAAGGCGATTGTGCCACCGTTGTGGTTCATATAGGGTTTATCGACCTGAAGAATTATCCTCTCGGAGCTCATGTTGACCTTGTTCGGGTTCTCCTTGGACACGGCGAACTCCGAAATATGGTTGGTGCAATTGAACCCCTGGGGCGCTCCGGCCCTTAGAGGAGCGCTGTACATAACGAAAATGTGCCCGTTCTTTGCGAAGTCGGGATGGAAGGCAAGTCCCAGAAGGCCGCGTTCGTCGTATCCAGGGTCCAGCTTGACCATCCTGTCACTAACGTCCATAAAGGGCTCTTTCAGCATGGTGCCGTTGGCGAGCATCACCTTGATCACACCGATCTGGTCGACCAGGAACATCCGCCCAGTGCCGTCTCCAGGACTGACGAACTCCATAGGAGCGGTGAACCCCTCAGCTACCAACTTTAGCCCTACAACGGGCGCTGATACAGTACTCGATTTAGTCGATATCGGCTGTGTAGCGGTTGGCTTTGTCTCAA